>Ga0213920_1000030_pt1 | contig 205423 bp, 188 predicted proteins | sample McNCre1117MG_FD_161054 | JGI IMG/M metagenome (GOLD analysis project Ga0213920, IMG submission 161054) | Freshwater microbial communities from McNutts Creek, Athens, Georgia, United States - 11-17 MG | ecosystem: Environmental > Aquatic > Freshwater > Creek | place: USA: Georgia | collected...
TGCACGGCTGACTTGGTATTGTTTCGCGGTCTGAGCGACGGTTTGTTTTTTCTCGAGCACGGTGAGTACGATGAGCGCATTTTTTGCCATGTTTGTTAGTGTCAACGATGTCTCGAGACATGCAAAGGGTAGTTTTTAACGAACCCTCAGTTTGTAGCTATTTTTGGTCAAGTTTTGTGTGGTTGTTGAGAACTATGTCTCGAGACATGTGTCAACTATGTTGTGAAACAGAACACCACCGCTTCCTCCATTTTGAATGGGCTCAAACTTAGTTTGGGCCCATTCATTTGTTTTACGAGATTATGGCGTCTGCGCCCAGGGAGGCATCGCAGCGTTTACTTCCAGCGCGTCAAAATCTCTTCGCGGTTGAAGGTTGCTCGGGCGAGCACAAACAAAATCGCCACCAAAATCAAGAGGATGCCACCCAAGGTCAGCATTCCCGGCACATCGAGCGAGACGATGCCAACCTCAGTTGTGATGTAGATGCCCGCAAACGGCAGCGCCAGAATCGAGCTGATCTGCTGTGCTGTGCGGGCATCGCGAACGCGCGATGAAACCAAAACGCTCAACCCCACGCTCACCATGGCTGAAAGTGGAATCACAACAAACAACACCATGAAGGCGGTTGGGTTCGGAAAAAACAGGTATCCCAGTGTTTTTTGGGTTTGCATGTTGGCAAGCACCATGAACAGCACGTTGCCCAAACCAGCTGCGATCACCGGTGGCAACCACGCTGCGAGGGCTTTGCCGATCAGAATCTCGATGTCGGTGACCGGGGTTGCCAGCAGTGGCTCGAGGCTGCGTTCGATCTTTTCGCCGACGAGCGAGAAAGCTGCGATGGCCGTCGGCAGGGTGACCGAACCAATCACAAAGAAGAACTGAAACGATGAGAGCAACTGTGGCAAAACCACTGCCGGCAAACCGTGACCGTTTCGGCCCGAAATCGTGAGCACAGCCGGCAACCCAACTGCAACTATCAGCGGAAAAACCAACAGTCCAATGACCAAACCTCGGCGCTTTAGAGCAACTCGAAGGTCTTTTAGCATGATTGCCGAAACAAACTTTAGATTCATTTGGCACCCCCAACGATAGCTAGGTAGGCCTCTTCGAGGCTCGCGGTTGACTCGACTACCCCTGTGATTCGGGCGCCGTTGGTCACAAGCGCAGTCACGATGTCGGCAACCGATGTGCTCGAGTTGCCGAGGTTGACCTCAACTCGGCTGGCCTCTTGCCGCGTGATGGCGACGCCCAGTTTGTGCAGTTCTTCGACATCGGCTGGGTGCATCCGCTCAAATTCAAACATCACGCGGTCTTCGGTGAGCTCTTCACGCAGACTCGCTGGCGTGCCCACCTTCAAAAGCCGGGTGCGCAAAATGCCAACGCGGTCGCAAACTTTTTCGGCCTCTTCAAGCCGGTGGGTGTTGACGATCACGGTGCGGCCCTCGGCTTTTAGCTCAAGCATAAAATCGCGCACAACCAGCGCAGCGGCGGGGTCAAGGTTGGCTGTTGGCTCATCTAACAAAACCAAACGCGGGTCATGAATCAGTGCCCGAGCAAGAGCGAGGCGCTGCTTCAAACCTTTTGAAAGAGTGGATGCAACCTCGTTTCGACGCTCAAAAAGCCCCAAGCGGTTGAGCAGCATCTCGGTGCGCTCAGCGCGAGCAGCTTTGGTCATTCCATAGAGTTTGCCGAAAAAGTCTAAAGTTTGAGCGCCGGTGAGTTCACCATAAAGACCAGACTCTTCGGGCAAAATGCCAACAACGCGTCTAACGTTTTGAACTTGTGATTTGTCGGTTAGGTCAATGCCGGCAACCTTTGCATTGCCCGCAGAAATGCCGATCAAGCCAGCCAACATGCGCACCGTGGTAGTCTTGCCAGCGCCATTTGGGCCTAACAAACCAAAGATCTCACCCTCGGCGATTTGCAGGTCGAGTTTGTCAACCGCAACCGCCTCACCAAAGAGCCTGGTTAGCCCAGCAGTTTCTACCATCATGAGTGCGACCTCCCGCCCTTGAAGTCTAACCAGCAGGTCGCGAATTGGTTCACTGGTTTAGCGCTTTTGCAACCTGTTTGGGGTCAAGCCAACTAACGTCAAGTTCGGCAATTGCAGCGCCTGATGCGTCTAGGGCGTTCAAGGTGGCGTATCCGCTCGATTTGTCTAAAACAATCTTTTGGCTGCGAGTGCGCCAGATTTTTAGAAACAAAGCCAATTCGGCAGGTGTGTTCTTGATGCCCCTGAGTTGATAGGCGATGCCGTTGCTTTTGAGGGCGGCAATAACCTGCTTGTCGGTCAAAGATGCTGGGCCCCAGGTGTCGCCTTGTTTAGCGATCATCGATGGTTGGGGGTGCTTTGCGGTGAGTGTGCCGCCTGCAGCGAGCAACACCACCAGCCCTCGGTAGTGAAGGCTCTTGAGCCACGAGTTCAGTAGGTATAAATCGACCGAGTTTTGAGCGGCCGATGGGTTGTAGGCACCAAAGATTTTCGAGACACTACCGTCGCTGCCCGTTGTGGTTTCTGAGTGGGTGCTCACTGCCTTAAAGCTCTGCTGAGTGAAAACTGCAGTGACGAGGCGCTTGGTGTCGACGCCTGAGTCATAGATCGTGTTGCCATTTGAATCTTCATAAATGGATGCCGTGTAGCTGCCAGCCTTAGAGTCAAACTCTGCCGGTGGCGCAACCGGGTCAGTCGGCAGGCCGCGCGGGCCAAATTGGTTCACAAAGTTTTGGTAGTCAGCCCAGTTGTTGATGTGAACGGTTTGGAGCGGGCCTGCGACCGAGCCTGGCGCCTGCGCAGCACAGCCTGATAACGCGACTGTTATGGCAACGAGACATGATATCGCCGCAAGGCGTGAAGTCTTGAAAGTTGTTTGCATTTGTTGCCCCCCCCCTTGAGTTGAGCAGTTCTGGTTTTCTGCTCGTATTGCAATAATACTACACACTCTGCGCCGGGAACAACAAAACCCCCGACCGAAGTCAGGGGTTTTGGCATGTCTGGTGCTTGGCCAAACTTACTGGCGGAGACGAGAGGATTTGAACCTCCGAAGGACTTTAGATCCTTACCTCATTAGCAGTGAGGCGCACTCGACCGGGCTATGCGACGTCTCCTCGAGCGTGTCTAGTTTAGTGCATTTGGGCGAACGCTCAAACCCGAGTCTTTTTTGGTGCTAGTTTGAACAGGTTTTGTCGTTGGCGGTTGAGCCAAGAACACCGTCGGGCAAAGCGTTTGCTGCTGGTGACGGTGTGGCGCCTGTTGTTGAAGAGCTGCTCGGGCTTGGAGCTGCTGAAGAACTCGAGCTTGGCGTTGGTGTTGCGCTCGGGTTAGGCTGCACCACAGCGCCCTGGCCACCGTTTGCTCGGGCTAGCACGATTGGGGCATCCGCTTGCAGTTTTTGATAAATCACTGCGGCTAGCGCATCGTTGGGTTTGACGCGACCCTGGTTTGGGGCTGGCAAACCACCGATTGACGGCAGTTGCATGAACACCATTTTGTCGAGCGACACATTTTTTAGTGCGCTTGCTAAAGCGATCAGAGTGTTTGGGTCTGACATGGTGCTGCTCAAAGTCATGTTGCGACCGGCTGCGGTTGCGAGTGTGTAGAGATAAACCGGATTGCTCAAAACGCCTTGGCTCTTGATTTTGCGAACCAGCGACGAAAGAAAAACTTGCTGGTTGCTGATGCGTGAAAGGTCGCTGCCATCGCCAACACCGTGACGGGTTCGCAAGAACTGCAGGGCAGCACGGCCTTGAAGTACCTGCTCGCCAGCCGGCAAAACTGTGTGGGTGTAGGTGTCGTTGATCGGTTTGGTCAAACAGACCGAAACGCCGCCAATGGCGTTAGACATTTCGATAACGCCGCTGAAGTTGATCATGGCCAAGAATGGAATCTTCAAACCGGTCATCGACTCAATAGTTTTGAGCGTGCAACCCGGGCCGCCGTTTGCAATGGTTGCGTTGATTTGGCCGAGGCTTTGTGGCAGATAGCCAGAGCCGCCGCTGGTGCTAGGGCAAGCTGGCCACGGCACCATCAGGTCGCGCGGAAAACTCAGTGCAACCGCATTTTTGCGGTCTTTTGAAATGTGCAACAGAATGATCACGTCGGCAAGGTTCGAGGTGATGCCCGAACCGAAACCGCCACCTTGGCCTTTGCGAGTGTCAGAGCCCACCAAAAGAATATTGATTGGGCCTTTGATGTCTTCGGCAGTGATTTGAATCGCTTTGCCGTTGGCATCAAGCAGCTGAACGTTATTGGCTTTGAACTCGTTCGAAATCTGCCAAGCACTCACACCAACAATCACAACGGCTGAACTGAGCACGAGGGCCAAAAACTTAAACGCCAAACCGGTCAACGCTTTAGCGCGCGACTGAGGTTTAAGTGGTTCGTGTCGAGCAAATGCGCGACGCAGGCGACTTGGCTTGCTTCGGTGAGTGCCGGTCAAATGAGATTCCTAAAAATAGTGTTACTTCAAGTTTAAGAAGAAGCGGATGTTTGCGTAACCCCGCTCAGCCAATTCAAAGGAATCAGCTAGAGCGTTGGGCTTCGGTTCTCGGGTTCTTGGCTGGAGCTAAATGATTTTTTCGCTAAAAAGAATTCCCTCAAAGCCGGCAAGAACCTGCGCCACGCCATCGGCCTCAACAGATGCGGTCACTGCCGTGGCATGCTCTTGAACGTCGTCGGGTGCTTGGCCCATTGCAAAGGCATAACCACCGTTGGTTTTTGCCCACTGAAACATCGCGATGTCGTTGCGGCCGTCGCCGATGGTGATGACCTGGTGCGGGGCTATGCCAAGCGCCGCGCGCTGCTTTTCGAGCGCGCTAGCTTTGGTGACACCGCTCGGCGAGATGTCGAGCCACGCGGTGTAACCGATGGCATAGCTCACCGAGTGCAAACCTACGCCCGCGATCAGACCCAAAAACTCTTCAACATCATGCTCGGGTGAAAGCACCACCACGCGTGAAACTGGGTGGTCCATCAGCTGTTCGAGCGGGGTCTCGAAGTTTTGTTCGCCAAGTGCATAAGTAGGGAACGGTTTGTGAAAACGGTAGGTGCCATCAGCATCTTCAACCGCAAAGTGAGCGTCAGGCAAAGTTGTGATGAGCTGCTGCAAAACCTCGCTCGGGTCGAAGGTGATCACTTCGATGGGGCGGTATCCGCGCTTATCGACTTCTTCGATCTCAATGGTGACGGCACCGTTTGAACAAACGCCGCGCCCAGACTCGAAACCAACTTCTTTAATAACGGGTATCGCGTTGGCTGCCGAACGACCCGTTGCGATGATGATTTCGTGGCCCAGGGCACGAACACGGTTAACTTCTTCGACGACAGCCGGCGACAAATAGCCATCGTCGTGCACAAGCGTGCCGTCGATGTCAATGGCGATTAGCCAGCGGTCGTCACCGGTTGCGATGCTCATGGGCGAATAAACTCTTGGCCGCCAAGATACGGTCGAAGCGCTGCGGGAATGCGCACTGAGCCGTCGGCTTGCTGGTGGTTTTCGATGATTGCAACCAACCAGCGAGTGGTGGCGAGTGTTCCGTTTAGGGTTGCAACCGGAGCGGTCTTGCCGCTTTCGGTGCGGTAACGCACGTTGAGTCGGCGTGCCTGAAAAGTGGTGCAGTTCGAAGTTGAGGTGAGCTCGCGGTAGGTTTCTTGCGAAGGCACCCATGCCTCAACGTCAAACTTGCGGGCGGCTGATGAACCCAGGTCGCCCGCAGCAGTGTCGATCACGCGATAAGGCAACTCGCACTTTTGCAACATCTCTTCTTGCCAAGCCAGTAGGCGAGCGTGCTCGGCCTCGGCCTCGTCAGGGTGAATGTAGGCGAACATCTCAAGCTTGTTGAACTGGTGCACGCGCAAAATTCCCGTGGTGTCGCGGCCAGCTGAGCCAGCTTCGCGGCGATAACAGGTTGACCAACCCGCATACCGCTTAGCGCCCTTGTCGAAATCGATGATTTCGTCGCGGTGATAACCGGCAAGCGCAACCTCGCTGGTGCCCGTTAGATAAAGCTCGTCGGCCGGTAGGTAATAGATTTCGTCACTGTGCTGACCCAAAAAGCCGGTGCCTGCCATAATTTCTGGGCGCACCAAAGTCGGGGTGATTAGCGCAGTGAAGCCTGCAGCCGCTGCCTGATCAAGGGCCATGGTCATTAGGGCGATTTCGAGGCGGGCGCCCCATCCCTTTAGAAAATAAAAACGTGAACCCGAAATTTTCACACCGCGGGCAATGTCGATGATGTCTAGTTCTTCGCCAAGAGTTTGGTGGTCTTTGGTTGCAAAGTCGAAGGTCGGCTTGGTGCCCACTTCACGAAGCACAACATAGTCGTCTTCGCCACCGGTCGGCACGCCTTCGACAACCACGTTTTCGATTTGCCACAAGATTGCGTCGAGCTCAGCCTGGGCCTCGCCGGCAAGCGCGTCGGCAGCCTTTACGGCGGCGGCCATCTCTTGGGCCTGAGCCACTAGAGCGGCTTTTTGGTCTTTAGGTGCTGCGGCAACCTGTTTGCCAAACACGTTCTGCTCGGCACGCTTGCTTTCAAAGCTTTGCTGGGCGGCACGCCACTTTGCGTCGGCTGCTGCAGCTTTGTCAACCAGGGTTTCGTCGGCCTGGCGGGCACGCTGAGAGGCTTTGAGGGCGTCTGGGTTTTCGCGCAAAAGGTTTAGGTCAATCACGCTTTCTAGGTTACCCGAGGGTTGTGACTATTAGGTGTCTAGCTATCCAAACGGCGGCATCTTCAAGCGTCAACTGGTCGGTTGCCAGCGCAAGCACGAAGTCAAAAGATGCCTCGGCATCGGCTTGCACTTTTAGCCCGTTGAGGCCGGCGAACATTTGCAGCACGAACCAAGAACTTCGCTTGTTTCCGTCGAAAAGAGGATGGTTCTTGATTATCGAATGCATGAGGGCCGCGCACTGGAGCTCAAACGTTGGATAAAGCCACTGACCACCAAAGGTTGTTTGTGGTCGCTCAAGTGCAGCCTCTAGCAGGCGATAGTCGCGCACCTTGAACCCCACACGATTTAACTGCGCCACAACTAAGTCAAGCTGTGGATACTCCATTAAGCGTCAGCCAAACGTTCGAGAAGTTCGGCATCGTCGGCGAGCACCCTGGTCACCACGGCTGCCAGCTTTTTCTTTTGCGCCTCGAGCTGCTCGGCGGCTAATGGCGCAGGGGCAGGCTCGTTTGTGGCCTGTGCGATTTCGGCTTTTAGCGCCTCGAGCTTGGCTTGGGTGGCTGGGTTGATTGATTGTGTCATTGTCATTCCAAAATACTCGCTGGGTTTGAATAGGGCAATAACTCGTGAAGCCCAATCTGTTGATAACTCTTGTTAGATTAGGGATGTGAGCAATGCGGCAAACTTGGGGGCAGATTCACAAGCCTCACCTCGACAACGCGCGGCCGTTATATATCGCGCTGACCGCGTCGACCTAATGCGCCTTCACGCCCTAGTTGATGAAACCCTCGAGCACCTCGATTGGGCTGAAACACTATGGTTGCCAACCCAGGCCGAAGCCCCCGGGCACAGCCAAGTTGTCGACGCCCTTCGCGCAGGCGCAACCACAATCGTGATTGTTGGTGGTGACGGCACGATTCGCCACGCATTTCAGGGTCTTTATGACAGCCCGGTCGACCCCGACACTGTGGCCGTCGGTGTTGTGCCGGTTGGCACGGGCAATGTGCTCGCCCGAAACCTTGGCATTCAGCTAAACAACTTGCCGCGCGCGATTCGTCGCGCGCTTATCGGCGAAGAGTGGCGCGTTGACCTTGGCATTGCAAAACTTCAACCCGCCGATTCTGGCATTGTCAGAACTGAAGTGTTCTCGGTGATGGCTGGCGTTGGTCTCGACGCAAAAATCTTTGCAAACACCGACAAAATGCTTAAGCACAGGTTCGGTTGGGTCGCCTATATCGACGGTGGCATAAAGTCGCTGCCGGCTTTTTTTGAGCGGATGAACGTGTCTGTCAACGGCGGCCCAGAGCGAAGGCTCAAGTTGCACTCTTTGATTGTGGGCAACTGCGGGCTTTTGCCTGGTGGCATTCTGCTGATGCCTGACGCTGCAGTTGACGACGGTGTTTTAGATGTTGCGGCAGTTGGCCCGCGGCGTTTCTGGAACTGGGTTGCTTTTTGGTCTCGGGTCACCTGGCAAAACGGCGTTTTGCGGCGGATTCCGGCCGGACGCCGCCTGATGGATGCCACAGCCAATGTGAAAACCATCGAAAACCTGAGCGGTCAGCACATTGTTGTGATGCCTGATCGCGCGGTCGACATGCAGCTCGACGGCGACCCGATCGGTTCGGTTACCCGCGTCGAGTTCACGGTTTTGCCAGCAGCGATTCGCGTGCGACTCTAGTAGTTTTCGTGAAAATGGTATTGTAAAAGACCTGCAAATGGTATTGTAAGAGCCATGCAAACGGTATTGTATGTGCAGGGTGGCGAGCGATGAGCTATGTGCCACGGCACGTTGATGTCTTTTTGGATGAGTACTTTGCCTCTCTGCCCGCAATTCTCATTGATGGACCAAAGGCAGTTGGCAAAAGCTCGACAGCATCGCGACGGGCACGGCAAATCTTCGACCTTGCTTTGCCGAGCGCGCGCGAACTCGCGATTGCTAACAGCCAAAGTGTTACGAATGGCGAACGGCCTATTTTTATCGATGAATGGCAGAGAGTTCCCGACGTTTGGGACTCAGTCAAGCGCGCAGTCGATCAATCAAATGTTGGGGCGAGCTTTTTGCTTGCCGGCTCAGCCGAGGCGCCCGGAACACATTCGGGTGCTGGGCGCATAGTTTCGTTGCGCATGCGCCCCATGACGCTGATTGAACGTGGTTTGACGACTGCCACCGTCAGTTTGGCTGAAATCAAGCAAGGCGTCTCAAATGTCGATGGGGCAACCACTTTTGGTCTAGCCGACTATGCCAACTCGATTGTTCGCAGTGGTTTTCCCGGATTTCAGGGAATGCCCGACAAGGCGCTAGAAATACAGCTAGAAGGTTATGTTCAGCGCATTATCGACAAAGACATGCCAGAGGCAGGTTTAGCTGTTCGCAAGCCCGCCGCCCTCTTGGCATGGCTGCGGTCATTTGCTGCGGCAACAGCTACTACAGCTAGTTGGGAATCGATTCGAGACGGTGCCACTGCTGGCAGCGTTATCAAGCCATCACGCGTGGCCACCGCGCCTTACATAGATTTGCTGACGCAACTCAGAATCGTCGACGACATCGAAGCGTGGCTGCCATCGAACAATCACCTAAATCGACTCTCTCAGGCGTCGAAACACTTCTTAGTCGACCCGGCACTAGCAACAAGCCTCTTGGGCATCTCTACTGAAAGTCTGCTTTCGGGCGACAACAGCCTCGCACCAAGAACGGGCACACCCATTTTTGGTCGCCTATTCGAAAACTTAGTCGCATTGCACTTGCAGACCTTTGCCATCAATAATCGCCTCAATGTCAGACATCTCAGAACTGGCAACGGCGATCACGAAATTGACTTTATTCTTGAAAAACCTGATGGCAGGTTCATAGCCGTTGAAGCAAAACTAAACGGCAGTGCCACCGAGGCAGATCAGAAACATTTGGTTTGGCTGAAGAACAAAATGGGTGACCAAATGATTGATGGCATGGTCATAACCACAGGTCAACACGCTTATCGCACTCGGCAAGGCATGCTTAGCGTGCCCTTGGCCCTTCTTGGGCCTTAGCAAAAGTTGTTAGTGCTTTTGGCTGAGCTCGGCCAGCCAAGCTTCGGCGGCGGCAAAAGCTGCGTCTGAGTTATTGCCGCTGTGAACCGAGGCTTCGCGGTCGGCGCGAGGGTATGACCCTAAGAAAATGATCTTTGGGCTGAAGCGGTGCAGGCCTTTTATTGCTTCGGCCACCGCTGCGTCTAGCACGTGACCTTCGGCATCGATGTTGAAGCGATAGCGGCCGAGTCGGTCGCCAACCGGTCGTGATTCGATGCGGCTTAGGTTGACGCCGCGGGTTGCGAATTGTTCGAGCATCTCGAGCAGAGCGCCCGGTCGGTCTTCGGGCAGCTCAACGATCACTGAGGTTTTGTCGGCGCCGGTTGGTTTTGGCAGGTTGCCGGCCGCTGAGCCTTGCAGTGCTATTTGAATGAACCGGGTTTGGGCGTGCTCATATTCGCCGATGTTGCTCGCTAATACTTCAACGGCGTAGTGGCGGGTGATTGATGGTGCGGCGACTGCAGCATCGGCAGAGCCGGTTTTGCCTAAACCATCGCGGTCAACCAAAAGTTCGGCTGCTGCGGCAGCGGTTGAGGTGGCTGGCAGGTGTGAGTGGCTTTTTAGGTTTGCCGACAACCATTTGCGAGTTTGGGCATAGGCAACGGGGTGGGTTGCGATGGTGTGAACTTCGCTGAGCTTGGTGCCTGGGCGGGCCACTAGGTCGAAGGTTACCGGCACTAGAAATTCGCCGACGATGCGAATTTTTGCGTCGGCTGCTAGTGCGTCGAGGGTTGCCGAAACGCCACCTTCGATTGAGTTTTCAACCGGAATCACAGCACCAACCGATGCGCCTGAGAGCACGTCGTCGATAGCATCTTGCACGTGTGAAACGGCGCGCCAAATCGCATCGGCAGCTTCTGGCACCTGTGCGAGCGCTAGCTCGGTGAATGTGCCGATTGGGCCGAGATAAGAATATGTTGCGGTTTTGCTACCGTTCGACAAATTTGCTGTCATAGCTCAAGGTTAGCTGTCAAAATGACTTTATGAATGTGCGTGCGGGGCAAAAGGCTTCTTCGGCTGACCTTATTGATGTGGCGAAACTTGTCGACGATTATTTCGCGATTAAACCCGATGTGACCATTGCCGACCAGAAGGTAGTTTTTGGCACTAGCGGTCACCGAGGCACCGCGCTGAATGGTTCGTTTAACGAAGACCACATTGCTGCTATCACCCAGGCGATTGTTGAATATCGTCGCGGTGCCGGCATTGGCGGCCCGATTTATGTTGGCAAAGATACCCACGCTCTTAGTGGCCCTGCCGAGCAGACCGCCCTTGAGGTGCTCGCAGGCAACGGCATTGCGGCTCTGATTGATAGCAACGACGGATACACGCCCACCCCGGCGGTTTCGGTTGCGATTATCAACCACAATGCTGGCAAAGCCGCAGATGCCGGCGACCTGGCTGATGGCCTAGTTATTACCCCAAGCCACAACCCACCAACTGATGGCGGGTTTAAATACAACCCACCTCATGGTGGCCCTGCCGATAGTGATGTGACCAACTGGGTTGCTGCTCGAGCTAACGAAATCATCGCTGGCGGTTTGCGTGAGGTGAAGCGCGCAAAGCCTAACGCCGGCAAGTTTGATTTTCGCGAGAACTATGTCAGCCAGCTCGGCGACGTGTTGAAGCTTGAAGCGATTGCTGGTTCGCAGGTTTCGATCGGCGCCGACCCGATGGGTGGTGCTTCGGTTGATTATTGGGGTTTGATTGGCGAACGCTATAACCTCAACCTCACCGTGGTGAACCCTGAGGTTGATTTTCAGTTTGGTTTTATGACTCTTGACTGGGATTCAAAGATTCGCATGGACTGCTCTTCGCCATATGCGATGGCGAGCTTGATTGAGGGCAAGAACCGCTTTGATATTTCAACCGGCAACGACGCAGACGCCGACCGTCACGGCATTGTTACTCGCGACCACGGTTTGATGAACCCGAACCACTTTTTGGCCGTGAGCATCGGTTATCTATTTAACAATCGAAGCGGATGGCGCCCAGACGCAGCAGTTGGCAAGACCATGGTGTCTTCTTCGATCATCGACCGAGTGGTTGGCGATCTTGGTCGCAAACTGATTGAGGTGCCGGTTGGTTTTAAGTGGTTTGTGCCCGGCCTGATTGACGGCTCGGTTGGCTTTGGCGGCGAAGAGTCTGCTGGCGCATCGTTTTTGCGCCTTGATGGCAAGAGCTGGAGCACCGATAAAGACGGGCTGATTTTGGCGCTGCTGGCAGCCGAGATTACCGCGGTCACCGGCAAAACCCCGAGCCAGCACTACGCCGACCTGACTGCCAAGTTTGGCGCCCCCGCTTATGAACGCATTGATGCACCAGCAACTTCTGAGCAAAAGAGCAAACTTGGCAAGTTGTCGGCGAGCGCGGTTTCGGCTGCCGACCTTGCGGGTGAACCCATCGTCGAGATTCTCACGCATGCTCCTGGCAATGGGGCAGCACTTGGCGGCCTCAAGGTCGCAACTAAGAGCGCGTGGTTTGCTGCGCGCCCTTCGGGCACCGAGAATGTCTACAAGATTTATGGCGAGTCATTCTTGGGCGCTGAGCACCTAAAGCAGGTTCAGATTGAAGCTAAGGCGTTGGTTGATTCGGTGCTCGAATAGTCGGGGGCCGGGGGCAGTTCAAAGGCTTCTTCGAGGGATTTGAGTTTGTTGCTGTGCATATAGGCGGCTAGCTCTTTGCCTACATAGCGGTAGTGCCAAGGTTCAAAGTGATAACCGGTTTCGAATGTCATTTGGTCGGGATACCGCAGGATCCAGCCATATTTGTAGGCGTTGGCGGCTAACCACGCACCGGCTGCAGTTGCCGCATAACAGGGTTGGGCTAGGCAGCCATCCGCTGGCGTCACAATGTCGGCAGCTAAACCGGTTTGGTGTTCGCTATAGCCGGGGCGGGCGGCTAATGCCTCGCCGCCACTCAAACCTAGGCGATTGATGAACTGGTTGTGCACTGCGGTTTGCGAAACGAATGATCGATATGTTGAGCTCAACACCAGGTTGCCTACGCCCGCCTCATAAGCCGCAGCAGCCATTTGCACCATTGAGTCTGCGGCACGAGCGTCGAGCACCTGATGCTTTGGGTTATAGATGTTTGGGTTGTTGTATTTCGGTTGCACCAGATTCTTTGGCACATAGTTTGCGGTGCGCAGTGGGCGACTTTTGTTCACTACAACCCAAAGGCTTTCAGGGTTGTCGATTGAGTATTTGTTTAGGTCAAAACCGGCGGCTTTTGGTTTGATTAGGGTGCTTGGCGCCGAAAACTGTGCTGAAGGAATTTTATGAAAAGTGTTTACCGAGGGAAATAAAAACCCAAGCAAGGTAAGTTGGGATAGTAAGAGAACCATCCACAAAATTCTTTTGGGCTTCAACACAGACACAAGCCTAACTTTAACGACGAAACGAGTTTCACTTGTCACGCGAAAAACGAAAAGCAGAAGCCGCCGCATCGGCGGTTAGCGGTGTTATGACCCACCGCCAAATCATGATGGTGCTATTTGGCCTCATGGCAGGCATGTTCCTTTCAGCTCTCGACCAGAGCGTTGTTGGCACCGCCATCACCACGATCGCCAACGACCTAAAAGGCCTTGACGTTCAGGCTTGGGTAACCACCGCCTACCTCATCACCTCAACCATCGCCACACCTATCTATGGCAAGCTCGGTGACCTATTCGGTCGCCGCCGCCTCTTCATCATTGCCATCTCGGTATTCATTCTCGGTTCGGTTGCTGCAGGCTTCTCGCACTCGATGTATGAACTTGCTGGCTGGCGCGCGCTGCAGGGCGTTGGTGCGGGTGGTCTGTTCTCGCTAGCGATGACCATCTTGGCCGACATCGTGCCACCTCGCGAACGAGCGAAATACATGGGCATGTTCCTTGCCGTATTCGCTACCTCGTCGGTGCTTGGCCCGCTAATCGGTGGCCTTTTCGCTGGTATGCCTGAACTGTTCTTTATCGCCGGCTGGCGCTATGTGTTTCTAATCAACCTGCCAATCGGCATCGCAGCTTTGATCTTTGTGGTTTCTTATCTGCACGTGCCGCACCACCCTAAGAGTGGTCGCATCGACTGGTGGGGTGCTCTAACCATCACCGTTGCTGTTGTGCCTATTTTGGTTGCAGCTCAAGAAGGTCAAAAGTGGGGCTGGTGGAGTGGCATCGCCAACAACGCCGACGGCAGCTTCAACAACCCGGGCACCGTTTTGCTCTATGCAATCGCCCTGGTGGGCATCGTCACCTTCATCTTGGCCGAACGTCGCATGGGTGAAGACGCACTCTTGCCGTTTAGCCTCTTCAAGTCGAGCACCTTCACCATGTCAACCATTTTGGGTGTTGTGGTTGGTGCCGGCATGTTCGGCGGCATGATGACCCTACCGTTGATTTTGCAGATCGTTTATGGCGCCAACCCAACCGAATCGGGCTTCTTGATGTTGCCAATGGTTTTGGGCATGATGAGCGCCTCGATTCTCAGCGGTCGCATCACTTCAAAGACCGGTCACTACAAGCGATTCATGATCAGCGGCACCGCATTTATGACCGTTTCGTTCTTCTATATGTCACTGCTGAACGCCGACTGGCAGATCTGGCAAATGTCGATCGGCATGGTCGTGTTGGGCGCTGGTCTTGGTCAGCTAATGCAAACCCTCACCACAGCTGCGCAGAACTCAGTTGAGCCTCGCAACATTGGTGTAGCCACCTCGGCTGCCACCTTCTTTAGACAAATGGGTGGAACCCTCGGTGTTGCCGTGTTCATCAGCTTGTTGTTCAACTCGCTCAAAGACAAAGCACCTGCCATTTTTGCTCAGGTTGGTGCAGCCATCAAGGCCAACCCAGCTTTGCTAGCCAAGCCAGAGAACTCGGCTTTCTTGCCTCAGAACCTGCCTTTGCTAAATGACCAAATCAGCAAGGATGCCTCATTCTTGGCACACGCTGACAAGGTGTTGGCTCACCCAATTCAGCAGGGCTATGCCGAAGCGGCCACCACAGTGTTTGGTGTTTCAACCTTGGTAATGTTGGTTGCCTTTGGCATCTCGTTCTTTGTCAAAGAGATTGCGCTTCGCCAGGTTTCTGGCGTGCAGGCAAACGCTGAGGCGGCGGCTGCTGCAGCCGAAGCTGAGGCCGAAGCCAAGATCGCAGCACTGGGCTAACACCCCTTGCCGAAAAGCCTCGGCCAAAAAGTTGGGGTTTAGTGCAGCTTGAGCTGCGCTCGGGGCATGCGAGTTAAATATTTGAGCGGCTAGTCGCCGAGCTCGATCAGTTCAAAACTGATTTGGGCCGCGGCTAGTCGCTCTTTTATTACCGCAATCGACTCAGGGTTGCGGTCGGCGGTGATGAACTTTCGATCAAGCGTGGCTGCAGCAACCGCGGTGGTGCCTGAGCCGCCAAAAAAGTCGAGCACAGTGTCGCCCGGTTTTGAGCTGGCTTGAATGATTCGGCGCAAAATGCCCAGTGGCTTTTGGGTTGGATACCCCGTTTTTTCTTTGCCGGTGGGCGACACAATGGTGTGCCACCAAACATCGGTAGGCAACTTGCCGAGTGCCACTTTTTCGGCGGTCACCAGGCCCGGCGCCATGTAGGGCTCACGATCGACCGCGCTCGAGTCGAAATAGTAGGTGTCTGGGTTTTTGACATAAACCAAAATGGTGTCGTGCTTAGCTGGCCAGCGCGACTTTGATTTGCCACCATAGTCATAAGCCCAAATGATTTCGTTCAAAAAACAGTCACGGCCAAACAGGGCATCGAGCAAAACTTTGGCATAGTGCGCTTCGCGATAGTCGAGGTGCAAATAGAGAGTGCCGGTGTCGTTCAAAATGCGCCAAGCCTGCTCGAGGCGTGGCTCAAGAAAACCCCAATAGTCGGCAAACTCGTCGTCATAACTCAGCACAGTTTCGCGCACCGTTTCGTAGCGCTGGCCTTTAAAGCCGACGCGGCTGCCAGTTTCGCTGCGCTTAGTTGTGTTGCCACCGCGACTCTGAACTCGGCCAGTGTTAAACGGCGGGTCGATATAAATCAGCTGAACCGATTCGTTTGGCAGCTGTGCCAACAGCTTGAGGTTGTCGCCACTATAGAGGCGGCCTGCATTGGTTGACATAGGCACAAGTTTAACGTGGTGTTTTGGCTGGCGAGGCAACACCGTTCATGCACGTTGCGTCATTCATTTTTGCCAGCCCATAATAGAAGCATGACCAGCACAAAGATTGCCGAAACCACAGCCAGCACCGGCGAAACCACCAGAGTGTTTCACAACACCGACCTGAAGCGCTATGAGATCTGGCTAGACGAAACCAAAGTCGGGCACGCCGACTATTCGGTTCGCCCAGGAGAGATTCACTTTGTGCACACCGAGGTTGACCCAGCACAGCAGGGCAAAAACCTGGCAGCTATTTTGATGCGCGAGACTCTCGAAGATGTTCGTGAGGCTGGCAACACCAAGGTTGTGCCGGTTTGCTCTTATGTTGTGCGATACATGGAGCGCCACCCAGACACGCACGACCTTCTGCTAAACCCGATCGAAGATGCCGTGGCGGCCTGCCGCATCGACACCAAAAAGTTTGGCGGCAAGGCCTAGGCCGGTTGCAACTAGTTTTGGCGCGCCGCCATCACGGCATCAAGCCAAGAGATTAGGTCGGCTATGACTTCTTGCTGGTTCGTCTCGTTATAGACCTCATGGCGTGCACCGTGATAAACCACGATTGACACATCACTCACTTTGGCACGCTTGCGGTAGGCACTTGCCAAAGCCTTCACGCCTCGCTCACCACCGCAGGGGTCTTCGCTGCCAACCAAAAGCAAAATCGGCAGGTCATGGCGAACATTGCGGCTTGGCAAGCCAAAAATCTTGGGTGCACCATCTTTTAGCGCACCGGGGTCGATGCCGTTAAAGTCAAAGCACAGCGGGTCGGCAGCAAAAGCTTGGCCAACCGAATGGTCGCGACTTAGCCATTCGTTGCCCGAAGAGTTTGGTGTGTCAGCCCACTTTTTGTTGAAACCGCTAGTGGCCATAAAGCCCGGAATCACCAACGAACTGCCTGAAAGCACCATGGCTGCATAATCGGCCGAGCGCTTGTTGATGATTTTTTGAGAAATGTAGCTGCCAAAACTGTGGCCCACTAAAAGAATCGGCAAACCTGGGTTTTCGCGCCTCGCGATGTCGCCAAGTTCGCCGACCTCAGCAAAAACCCCCGACATGCCACCCGGGCCCAAACGACCCAACTTGGTGGTTAGCCCGGCAAGCATCATGTTTTGACCGGTGACACCGTGACCGCGGTGGTCATCGGCATAAACGCTATAACCCGCACGGTTTAGCGCCTCAGCAACGTGGTCATAGCGACGCGAATGTTCACCCACGCCGTGCACCAATTGCACAACCGCTTTAGGCGAGGCAACCGGCCATTCAAAATAGGTGATTTCGACACCATAAGAATCAACAAAGGTCTTTTGCAGCGGCAGCGTTGTCATGCCCCTAGGTTAGTCAGGCTTCGCGCGTAATTTCTACTGACACGAACAATTCTGAGTTCGTCGAGCCAGCATAAACGCCTCGCAGCGGCGCAACATCGTCATAGTCGCGACCGCGAGCAACCACAATGTGCCGGTCTTCGATAAACACGTCGTTGGTTGGGTCAAAAGCCACCCAACTGCCAGCAAAAAACTCAACCCACGCATGCGACTCACCGACCACCTTGAGCCCCACTTCGGGGTCGATGCTCGGGTGCAGGTATCCGCTCACATATCTGGCGGGAATACCCACCGACCGCAGCGCACCCAAAGCTAGGTGGGTGAAATCTTGGCAGACACCCAGTTTTTTTGACCAAGCTTCGGTGGCAACCGAGTGAACACCCGTTTCGCCGTGCAAATAAGTCATTTTGGCGTGGATGAATTTCATCAATGCCAAAGCCGTGTCAAAAGGCCCAAGATCGGCTGCGTGCTTTTTAGCGACCTTAGCCAACTCAGCGGGTGGCGCGGTTCGACGAGTGTTAGCCACACCGTCAGTTAGCGACAGCGAAGATCTGATGGCGTCTGGCAGGTCATCCCAGCTAAATTCGGCGTTAGCGGTAGCGGTGTTTCGATCGTTCAAGCGCACCTCAACCAAACTGGTCGACGTGATGGTCAGCTCGTTGTGTGGCTCGAGCACCTCAAAAAACACGGTTCGCGTGCCAAAATAGTCGGGGTATTCATGGCTTGAACCACTCGGGTTGATCTCGAGCCTGCCGGCAAACACCAGCTGGGTGTCATCGCGCGCGGGCAACATGCGAGCCTCGTTATAGCTGGTGACCACCCGGCCCGAATAGTTGAAACCCGTGGTGTGAACTACGCGATAGCGCTTCATAGCACTTCACCAACCCAAACCGGTGCCGCGTTGACCGGAAAATACCGGCTGCGAATCGACTCAGAAATCTCGCTGATGCCCTGCTGCAGACTAACCATTTCACTCGTCAGATTGGCGAGAATCTCAGGGGCCGAACGGTATTCAAGGTTGGTGCGAATCTGACCCAGCTGACGAAGCGCGGCGTCGCTGACACCAACGCGGTCGGTTGACGGCGCTAGATCGGCGAGGCAGTTCTCGGCTCGGGTGATGGCAAAGATTACGCTGCGCGGAAAAATGCGGTCGAGCAGCAAAAACTCTGCAGCGTTGGTTGCCGAAGGCACCCCGCGATAGGTTCGCAAATAAGCCTCATATGCACCGCAGCTTCGCAAAATCGTCGTCCACGACGGGCCGCTCGCCTCGGTTAGCTCACTGGTTGCTAACAAACGTGCGGTCATGTCAACGCGCTCAAGGCTTCGACCCAGGGTGAAGAAAGTCCAGGCTTCATCGCGGCTGGTGCTGCTTTCAACAATGCCAATGGCCAGTGCGGTGCGTTCGCGAACCCAAGCAAAAAAGTCGTGCGCCCGATCAAGAGCAACCTTGCGAGGCATTCGGCTGCGGGTGGTGTTCAGACATTCCCAAAGTTCAGTCGAAACGATTTCGCGAACGCGACGCGCATTCTCGCGGGCCGAGTTTAGCGAAGACGCGATCGAACTCGGGTCGTTTCGGTCAACCGAAAGAATCTCGAGCAGCTCGGCGCGACCCAAATTGTGGCTGGGCGAAATGCCCGCCTGCTCGGCCGAAGAGCCAATCACCTCAAGCAGTGAGCGGCAAGCCTGGTTCTCTTCAACCCAAGGGTCTTCGAGCAGCAGCTGAAGGTGAACATCGAGCAGGCGCGAAGTGCCATCGGCTCGCTCAACATAGCGACCGATCCAAAATAGTGATTCTGCGATGCGACTTAGCATTCTGAACTTCTTTCTAGTGACTGCTGTTGCTGTTGCTGAATTTGAATCTGATAAGCGCTATAGCCCGAATCGCTAGAAGTTTGACGGGCCAAAAGATCGGCAACGGCCGAGTTGCTCGTGATATTCGCGGCCGGCTGCGGCGCTTTTTCGGCGCCAATAACCCAAGTGTCTTTAGAGCCACCACCCTGCGAACTGTTCACAACCAGCTCACCCTCAGGCAAAGCCACGCGAGTTAGGCCGCCGGGCAACACCCAAACGTTTCTGCCATCATTCACCGCAAAAGGGCGAAGGTCGGCGTGACGAGGTCGAAGCCCACCCTCAACCAAAGTTGGAATCGTCGAAAGTTGCACGACCGGTTGGGCGATCCATCCGCGTGGGTCTTTAATCAACTTTTTTCTCAAGTCATCAAGCTCTTTGGTGCTCGCGCGCGGGCCAACCACCAAACCCTTGCCACCTGAGCCATCAACCGGCTTGACCACAAGTTCGGCGAGGCGGTCGAGAACCTCTTCGAGCGCACCGGCTTCTTCGAGTCGCCAAGTTTTGACGTTTTCGATGATTGGTTCTTCACCGAGGTAATACTTGGTGAGCTCAGGCATATAGGTATAAACCAGCTTGTCGTCGGCCACACCGTTGCCCACCGCGTTGGCGAGTGTGACGTTGCCGAGGCGTGCTGCAGCAATCAGGCCGGGCGGGCCAAGCACAGAGTCGGGCCTAAAGGTTAGCGGGTCAAGAAACTCGTCGTCGACTCGGCGATAGATAACGTCGACTCGACGTGGGCCTGAGGTGGTGCGCATATAAACCTTGCCGCCAATGCAGAACAGGTCGCGACCCTCAACCAGCTCGAGCCCCATCAGGCGGGCAAGCAGGGTGTGCTCAAAATAGGCAGAGTTATAGACACCCGGGGTGAGCACTACCACAACCGGTTCAACCACACCCGAGGGGGCTGCAGCCCTCAGCGCAGCAAGCAGGCGGTTTGGGTAGTCTGCGACGGGCTGAATGCGCATCTTTTGAAACAACTCGGGCAGAGTTTGAGTCATCACTCTGCGATTCGAGATCACATAGCTGACACCGCTGGGCACACGCACGTTGTCTTCGAGCACACGCCAAGCACCGGCTTCGTCGCGCACCAGGTCGATGCCCGAAACCTGAATGCGCACACCGTTGGCTGGGTCGATGCCCGAGGCAGCCCGATGAAAATGTGAGCTCGAAGTCACGAGGCTGGCCGGAATCACGCCGTCACGAATCGCGCCCTTCGAGCCATAAATGTCTGCCAAAAAAGCTTCGAGCACACGCACTCGTTGCTGCACACCGGCGTCAATGGTTCGCCACTCGCCCGCTTCAATCACTCGCGGCACGGCGTCGAGGGGAAAAGGCCGTTCTTCGCCGGCAAAATCAAAAGTCACACCTTGAGCGAGGTATGAACTGGCTAGCGCCTCGGTGCGACCGGTGAGCTCAGACATGGTCATGTCGCTCAGGGCGTCAAAAATTTGTTTGTAGTTTGGTCGCACCTTGGCAGGGCCGCCAAACATTTCGTCAAAGGCGCGTTTGGCTGCCAAACGCTCAACGTCGCCCTGAGGCATCGGATAGTTCTTAAATAGTTCGCCCATAATCTCAAGCTATGAGGGCATTGTTGCGCTTTTGTTTCTGAGCCGAGTCGCTGTTGTGAAAGATTGCTGGCGGTTAAGTTCGAGTGTCTTCAGCTTTCAATCAGGCGCGGCTTCTAGGCTGAATGTCGAAAGGTTTCTAAAGCTCACGCTCAGGTTTCTTTCAGACAACTCTCAATCAACTGCGACAGGCTTTAACCATGACGGCAAACATGAGATTCACAGCACCTAACACCAAGGTGCGTCTTGGCTTTCGCAAAATTTTAAAAGTGCAGCGCGGGCAAGACTTTGTTGAGGCCCTAGCTTGGCTTAGCATCGTTGCAATCATCGCCATGTTTCTGGTCGACGGCAACATCGCTCAGATTGTCTGGAGCGACCCGACCACCTACCTCAACGCCACCAGCCGCCTGACCGCGCTGCTTGCAACCGACATTCTTTTGATTCACATGCTGCTCGTTGCCCGTGTGCCCTGGATCGACCGCCTCTATGGCCACGACCGCGCCACGCTAACGCACAAAAAACTTGGCAAGCCAATCTTGTATCTAGTGATTGCCCACTTTTTGGCCTCGCTGATTAGCTATGCAATCTCGGCTCGCAAAACCATCGTTGACGAGTTCTTTGTTTTGGCTGGCAGCAGCCGAGACATGCTTTGGGCGATTCTAGCTTTGGCACTAATGATCGTTGTGGTTGTTTCATCGATCAACATCGCTCGCAAGCGTCTGAGCTATGAGACCTGGTATGTAGTGCACCTGCTGTCATACATTTCGGTCGCAATCGCTGTGCCTCACCAGTTCTCAACCGGCACCGACATTGCTGGCAAATGGCCACAGACCATGTTCTGGGTCACCCTCTATCTGTTCGTGGTTTGCAACATCGCCTGGTTCAGATTCTTGGCGCCGATTGTTGGTTCGCTCTATCACGGCTTCAAAGTTATTGAAACGGCGCGCGAATCGTCAGATGCCACCTCAATCTATATCGGCGGCCGCAACCTGAAGCGAATGGGTGGCAAAGCCGGCCAGTTCTACATTTTGCGCGTGCTAACCCGCAAAGAGTGGTGGCGAGCTCACCCTTTCTCGATCTCGGCTGCCCCAAATGACAACTTTGTGCGCTTCACCATCGGCAAGCGCGGCGACGACACCTCGTTGCTTCAGCACATCAAGCCGGGCACCCGCATCATGCTCGAAGGCCCTTACGGTGTGTTCACCGAAGACCGTCGCACCCGCGAAAAGGTCACCCTCATCGCTGCCGGCATCGGCGCCCCACCGATTCGCGCACTGGCTGAATCGATGGCAGCTCGCCCTGGCGACATCAACATCATCTATCGCGTGCGCACCGAGGCTGACGCCCCACTCGTTGACGAACTCAAAGAGCTTGCCCAGCGTCGCGGCTTCAAGCTAACCCTGCTTGAAGGTCAACGCGGCAATCCAAAATCGTGGATGCCCGCCCACCCCGAAAACCTTCCTGACCACGCTCGCCTCTCACTGATCGCCCCTTGGGTTTCAGAGAGCGACGTGTTCATCTGCGGCCCAGCGCCGTGGACCAAAACTGTTGAAAAGAGCCTGCTTCGCGCCGGCACACCTTCGCACCAAATTCACGCAGAGGAGTTTGCCTGGTGAGAAACACAACTAAAACCTTTGTTGCATCGGTTGGCATGGGCATTTGCGCCATCAGCTATGCAATCGGCGCCAACTCGGCCACCGGCTCAACTTTTTCGGCTGGCGGGCTAAACACCACCTCAACCAACTCGACTTCAGCTTCGTCAAGCAACAGCGGCTCGGCAAACAACTCGGCCTCAAGCAGCACCGCAGCCTCAAACAGCTCTAGCTCGACCGGCGCCTCAAGCACAGCTAAGGCGAGCAGTTCGAGCAGCGCTAAAACCACCGCTGCCGCAAAGAAGACCTCTAAAAAGAAAAAGACCACCACAACTTCGGGCTCGACCGCAAAGTCAACCTCAAGTGCAACCCCAAAACCTAGCAGCAGTGCTTCAAGCTCGGCTTCTTCGGGTGGCGGCACAAGCGCCAAGGTGACCAAAACCGGTTCGCTTTATAACGAGAACCACTGGGGCGGTCAGGTGCAGGTAACCGTGACCAAAACCAACGGCAAAGTTACCGCCGTTGACTTTGCCGTGGCCACCGCAACCGGTGGTCGCCAGCAGGCGTTCAGCTATCTTGCGCAACTGGCCGTTGCATCTAACGGTTCAGCCGTTGCAAACGTTGGTGGTGCCACATTCACCACGAACGTTTTCAATCAGGCGCTAGCCTCAGCAATGTCGAAGTTCTAGGGGCGGGTTATGAATCGCGATCAAGTTCACACAATGATGACTGCCCTCGCTATCGGTGGCAGCATCGTTGGTGGCGCCATCATTACTCAACACCAGGTTGCTGAGCACACAATCAGTTTTCCGACCACCACCCCAACCAGCTCAGGCACACCTTCGGCGTCGGGCACACCGACCAGCAGTTCAACCAGCACGGCGTCTGGGCCTGTCACCAAGCAGGGCGACATGTTCACCGAGCAAGTTTTTGGCGGTCAGGTTCAGCTTTCGGTCACTAAAACCAACGGTGTAATCTCGAGCATCAACCTTGACACAGCATCGGCCACCGGTGGTCGTCAAGGAGCCTTTAGCTATTTGGTTCAGGCGGCTGTGGCTGCCAACGGTTCAAATTTTGGAAATGCCAGCGGCGCCACGTATACAACCAACACTTTCAAGCAGGCCCTAGACTCGGCGCTTTCTAAGTTCTAAGAGCGGTTTAGCCAATGAATGCTAAAAATGGAATGCGTGAGTTTTTTCATCACGAATTGTGCATGGGCACCGCTTTTCGTTTTTCAGGTCACACGCCCTTTGACCCGGCAAAGACCGAACAGCTTGTGATGCAGGCCTGTGCAATTCTGCACGAAGCCGACCGAACCTTCAGCCTTTATAAACCCGAAAGCCCACTGAGTCGCCTGGCTCGCGGTGAAGCCGCCGTGCGCGATCTGCCACCGGTGGTTTCTGATATTTGGGATGCCTGCGAAAAGTGGGAACAAACCACCGATGGCTGGTTTAGCGCATTCACACCAGAACACACCTTTGACCCCTCAGGCATTGTAAAAACTTGGGCGGCCCAGGCTGCCGCAAACTATTTGGTTGGCAACGGCTTGAGCGACATTACCGTGAACGCCGGCGGAGACATTTGGATTTCTGACGACGCATCGGGCGAAGCCGATTGGCGAGTTGGTTTGCATAAACCCGTGTCGATTGCCTCGACAGAGGCGGGCACCCTGACGGTCGTTGACCTCAGGGGCACGCCGTTTCGCGCAGTAGCAACCAGTGGTTCGGCTGAGCGCGGTTTGCATATTTGGAACCCGAAAGCTCCTGATCGCGCGGCTGCCAACGAACTTGTGCAGGTGAGCGTAGTTGCCCGTGACCTTGTAACCGCAGATGTTTGGGCAACAGCTGCTTTTGCCATGGGCGCCAGGGCAATCGACCTAATCAATCGCTACAACGAAACCCACCCTGATAACTCGATCGAGGCGTTGGCCATTGCACCCGAAGGTGAGCTCAGCGCAACCGAAGGTTTTAGTTCTCTGTTTGCCAAATAGATGGCGCAGGCTCTTTGCCCTTAGGCATAGCTGTGGTGGCAGCCCACTCACTAATCCAGGCTGGCAACTCTGGTTTAGGCCAAGGCCAACCATAGCCGCCGTTGCCGTCGGGGCCAGCCTGAGCAACCTCATCGGTGGTTAAAATTCCGCGCGTGCGCTTTAGAAACCTGATTCGTATTACCGATTTGGTATACATCTCGCCGTCAACCACAAAACGCTGCTCGATATAAAACGCCATGTCATCCCAGCCAATGATCTTGGTTTCAAGATCAAACTTTTGCCACAGTTCGAGTGACTTGCGGTAGGTGATGGTCGAAGCCACGACAACGGGATACCATCCCAGTTTCTTGTATCTGGCCCAAGCACCTGAACGGTGCATCAGGTCGAGACGGCCAAGGTCTTGCAAAGACAAAAACTTGCCGTTGTTCATGTGATTGAAAGTGTCAAGGTCGCTCGGCCAAACCCGAAACGAACGACGGCCAACCTCGTTTAGCTTTAGGCTGCTGCGTGAACGCCAAGACAACATCGCCCAAAGCAGGCGCAACCAAAGATTCACTAAACCGGCCCTACCAAATCACAACGCGGTCAGCGGGGTCAAGCCAAAGAGCATCGGTTGGCGTGACGTTGAACGCCGAATAGAAAGCGTCAACGTTGCGAACGATTTGGTTCACACGAAACTCAGCCGGCGAGTGCGGGTCAGTTGTCAAACGCTGAATCGCAAGAGCATCGCGGCTCTTGTAGCGCCAGGCGCGAGCATAGGCCAAGAAGAATCGCTGGGCACCGGTTTTGCCATCGATTTCAGGCGACTCGTTGTTGCCCAACGACATCAGGTAGGCACGATAGGCAATGCCGACACCGCCAAGGTCACCAATGTTCTCACCAATGGTTAGCGCGCCGTTGACTTTGTGTTCTTCGCCCAACTGTTTTGGCGAAAGCGCGTTGTATTGGTCAATCAACTTGCCGGTGCGAGCTTCGAAAGCCTCACGGTCAGCGTCGGTCCACCAGTTTTCAAGCTTGCCGTCGCCATCATATTTCGAACCCTGGTCGTCGAAACCGTGACCGATTTCGTGGCCGATCACGGCACCGATTGCACCAAAGTTTTGAGCATCGTCAGCACCGAGTTGAAAGAACGGGTGCTGCAAAATGGCGGCCGGAAAAACAATTTGGTTAAAGCCGGGGTTGTAATAGGCGTTCACGGTCTGAGGGGTCATGAACCACTCATCGCGATCAATCGGTTTGCCCAACTTGGCCATTTCACGGTCAAGCACAAACGCAGACACCCTGCGCACGTTGCCGCAAAGGTCATGGCGTTCGATTTCAAGTTCTGAATAGTCGCGCCACTTGTTTGGATACCCGATCTGAGTGTCGAACTTGTCGAGCTTAGCCAAAGCCTTGACTTTGGTCTCTGGCGACATCCATTCCAAATTAGTAATGCTTTCGCGATAGGCCTCAATCAGCCAGTTCACGAGCTCATCCATTTTGGCTTTAGCTGCCTTCGGGTAATGCTTTTCAACATAAACCTCGCCAATAGCCTCGCCCAACGAACCCTCAACCAGGGCAACAGCGCGCTTCCAGCGCGCACGCAACTCAGGTGTGCCGCTCAGCTTTTTGCCATAAAACTCAAAGCGCGCATTCACAAGTTCGTCGTGCAGATACGGCGCCATCGAGTTGACCACGCGAGTCAGCATCCACGCCTTAATCGCTTCAAGGTTCTCGCTGTTATAAACACTGGCAATGCCCTCAAAATAGCTAGGCATCATCACAACGGTTTCTTCAAGAACCGACTCTGGCAAGCCGGCGCCGTCGAGCCAAAGGTTCCAGTCAAAAGTTGAAGTTAGTGAGCGCAAATGCGCAAAGCCACAAAGGTTATAGGTCTTGTCGGCGTCGCGAGAATCGACCGAGTTCCAGTGATGGGTTGCAAGTTGAGTCTCGAAAGCCATCACCTTTTGGGCTGCCGCATCGGCATCGGCTGCCGAATAGCCAGCAAAGCCAAACAACTGTGCCAAAAATGGAATATATGCGTCGCGAATCTCGGCGTGCTTAGGGTCGCGGTAATACTCTTCGTCTGGCAAGCCAAGGCCGCCCTGAAGCAAGTTAAAAATGTAGCGCTCTGGGTTGCCCGGGTCGTTGTCGATGTATCCGTTGAACAAACCTGAATAACCAAGGCGCTCATACTCGCCGAGCAGGCGAGTGATGTCGTCAATCGAAGTTGCCGACTCGATCAGCTTTAGGTCGGCTGCGATAGGTGCAAGGCCGAGTTCATTTGCCCGAGCTTCGTCTAGAAAAGATGAGAAAAGGTCTCCAACCTTTTGGCTTGCACCGGGTTGCGGGTTAGCAGCTGAGTCTTCGAGAATCTCGCGCACCGCAAGTTCGGCTGCGTCAGCAAGGTGATTGAAGCTGCCCTGCGAAGACTTATCTGCCTCAATCTCATAACTCTTGAGCCACAGGCCGTTGACGTGCCGAAAAAGGTCGTCTTGCGGGCGAAACTCTGGGTCGAATGATTCAAAAGCATCTTTGGTCGCATCAGTCATAAGAAACATACTAGGCAGAATCTTGGCGGCAAGGGCACCCTATGTTGCTGAAAGGGTTGCGGCGGTAGAATTCAAGGCGTGGAACTACAAAAAATCATTCTGTATTACGGCTTTGCACCTTTGAGCGACCCAGAGGCCGTGCGCCTGTGGCAAAAGAACCTGTGCGAAAGCCTCGGCCTAAAAGGCCGCATTTTGATTTCTAAGCACGGCATCAACGGCACCCTGGGTGGCGACATGTCGGCTCTCAAAAAGTATGTTCGAGCGACCAAAGAATACCCAGGTTTTCGCAAGATTGACTTCAAGTGGTCAGACGGCATGGGCGATGATTTTCCGCGCCTTCGAGTTCGCGTTCGCGACGAGATCGTGACATTCGGTGCCCCAGGCGAGCTAGTGGTCGACAGCAAAGGCGTGGTTGGCGGTGGCATTCACCTCAAGCCAAACCAGGTCAACCAGTTGGTGGCCGACCGCGGCGACGAGGTTGTTTTCTTTGACGGTCGCAACGCTTTCGAAGCCAAGATTGGCAAATTCAAAAACGCAATCGTGCCCGACGTTGAAACCACGCGCGATTTCGTGGCCGAACTTGAGAGCGGCAAATATGACCACCTCAAAGACAAGCCGATCGTGACCTACTGCACCGGAGGCATCCGCTGTGAAATTTTGTCATCGGTGATGATCAATCGAGGTTTCAAAGAGGTTTATCAGATCGAGGGCGGCATCGTTCGCTATGGCGAAAAGTTTGGCGACAAAGCTCTGTGGGAGGGCTCGCTTTATGTGTTTGACAAGCGCATGAACGTTGACTTTACCGAAGACACCAAGCCGATTGGCGAGTGCGAAAAGTGTCACGCGCTGACCAGCAAGTTTCACAACTGCGCCAACCTCGCTTGCCGCAACCTGATTTTGCTGTGCAACGACTGCTCGCAAGACGACGCAAACCGCGCTTGCACCCACGACCTAACTAAGGCACACGCCGGCGGTTCAGTCGGCTAAAACCGCACCCAAGTTCGGCGTTTAGCAGTTGGTTCGCCAAAACCTCTAGCCTGCATTGCCACCGCTAGCTCGCCTGCGCCTCGCAGCGATTGAACCAGCAGCGCAAAAAGGCTGGCCATGAACTCGCGGCTTCGTGAAACCGACCCGCGCCCCTCGCTAAAACCTCGCAGCCGGCGTGCCTGCCGCACCGCAGCCCACTGCCAGCCGATGAACTCGAGGCGCACCAACGCTGCGGCTGCCGCAACCGCTGGCCGCGCGGGCATATGCAACCAACGCACTAGAGCGGCCGCCAGTTCGGCTGGGCGAAGCGCGCCGGCAAGCGCAACGCTCGGCAGTGCAAAAAAAGCCACTCTCAGAGCGATTACGGTCGCGCGTTCAAAGCCGGCAGTGCTGATGCCCCCGGCGGCAAACAGCGAGTTCGAAACCCAGATAGATGCCAGCGCAATCAATATCGGCACGAAACGTTTGATGCGCTGGGCGGGCAAAATGCGCCAACAAGCCAGCGCAACCAGAAACTCGATCGCCACCGCTGTCAACGCCGTGGCGACGCTGCCCAGCGAGAGCGAGCCGGCGAGCAAACCAAAAGAGATGCCTAAAGCCACCAGTGGCGCAATTCGGCCGCGCTTTGGCGGTGCAGTTTGCGTCTGAGGTTTCGGCGACACCTCAACAACTTCGTCGGCGAGCGCAATCAGCGCTGCGTCGTGCGTGGCCAGAACCACCTCGATGCCAGCCTCGCGAGCTGCCAGAATCACACCCGCCACGGCTTGCCAGGTTTCGGCATCTTGGCCCACGGTCGGTTCATCCAAGATCAAAATGCGCGGATAATGCGCCAACGCACTCACCAAAGCTAGGCGACGCAGCTCACCGCCCGACAGCCGATAGGGGTTTAGCGAAAGCTTGTCGGTCAAACCAAGTTGGCTTAGCAGGGCCGAGGCAAGAGTGGTTTCGAGGCCAAGGTTTTTTGCGGTTGCGGTGGCGCTGCGCCAAACCGTGTTGCCAGCAACGGTGAACTCTGGCTGTTGCGGCACAAAGCCCACCTGGGCAACCGGCAGGGTTGCCAGCAGCTTTTGCAGCTCGGTGGTTTTGCCTGCGCCGCTCGGGCCAATAAAGGCTTTGATGGTGGCTTGCCTTTTGTGCGCACGATAACCCAGGTCGAAAGCGACTGGCTTAGGCGATGACGTTAGCTTTGGCACTGACGCTAGCTCTGGCACTGACGCTAGATCTGGAGCTAACCGAGCATCGGCCAAAAACTGCGAAATCGGTTCATCGCGAACCAAACGGCCATCGGCGCTTAGCACCAGCACCCGGCTCACAATTTGTGACCAGGCTGAGGCATCGTGGTCAACAATGATTGCCGCAGTTGTGGGCTCGGCAGCTAGGGTGCCTTCGATTGCCGCCAAAACTTTGGCTGCCGCGGCTGCATCGAGCATGCTCAGCGGCTCGTCGAGCAGCAGCAGCTGCGGCTCTAGCGCCAACACAGCAGCCAACTGCATGCGCTGAGATTCGCCGCCCGAAAGTTCAACGGTTGAACGATGCATGGCATAGGGCAGTGCAACGTCGGCCACTGCCTGCGAAACTCGCTTGCGAATCTCTGGCTCGGCCAGCGCTAGGTTTTCGGGGCCAAAAGCAACTTCGCCACCAAGTGTGGCAGCCACAAAAGAGTTGGCTGAATCTTGCAGCACCAAACCGGTTCGGGCGCGCACGAAAAGCTGGCCACTAAAAACACCGGCCTCAGTTTGCGCAAGCACATTGGCTATGGCGCGAAGCAAAGTCGATTTGCCTGAGCCACTCGGGCCGGTTAGCAAAACGCGCTCGCCTGAGGCTATGGCAAAACTCAGCTGTGCCAGCAGCGGGCGAGGTTCGGTTTTGTTCGGCAAAACCGGCTCATCGTCAAGGCTGGGCCACCAGGTTAGGTGGCTCGCCTCGACAATGGGCTTTTGCGTTTCGGTTTTATTTGGCAAATGCACCCAAAACACCAGCGGCTCGAAGCGCTCGAACAATCGCCCAGCCACCAATACCGGCAATCACGGCGCCCGAAACCATGCAGGCCGCTAGGTAGCTAACCAAAAACTCAGTTGTTGTGCCAGCCCAATAGGCCCAAGATTCATAAATCAGCACCTCGGCAACTGCGGCAGCTGCACCAGCTAAGGCAGCGACCAAGATGTTGAAACGTCGATAGAGCACCACGAGCAGAACCAGCTCAACGGCGGCACCCTGAAGCAGTGCCGAATACAAAGAGGTGGCACCCCAGGTGTTGCCCAGCGTAACCTCAACCGAGGCGGCAATCAGTTCGGCCAAAAGTGCTGCGCCTGGGCGTCGCACAATAAGAGCTCCGGCGATCGCGGGCAGAGTCCACACGCCAAACTGCAAACCAGCCAACCACGGCACGGCGGCAAACAGCACGCCAACTGGGGCATAGGCAAAAGTGTCATAGCTCCACATGCCCACGCCGAGAACCACGGCCAGAACAGCGGCGATAGCAAAGTCGATTACGCGCCATCCGCTTTGTTTTGCGTTTGTGGCTAGGTTGGTTTCGCCCTGTGGTGCGATTTGGTGATTTGTCATGTTTTTACCTTTCAAAAATGTGCCCCGGCAGGCGCCAAAGCAACGTGAATATTTGAAAGGGGTCGGCCAATTGGCCTTGAGATCTCGACTTCCTACGCCGGTGCAAACCGGATCAGGTTCGAGGGTCTGCGGTTCACCGCACTCTCAGCGCTTAGAGCGCTCCCCTGTCGTTACCTTTTGATGTTACAACTATTTTTAACGCGGATGCACTTCGTGCCCGCAACTTTGCTGCCGTGCAGGTTTTTGGGTTGGCCTGAGTTGACTGCTGCAAACACAAAAGCACCCCGACATAGGGTCGGGGTGCTTTTGATTCAGCAGACTCGTTGCCCGGTGAAACTCTGGGCTTTTCGACTCTCGCTAACCGATGGTTACCGGGGCCGATAGAGTACCGTCTGCACCGACAGTGACTGCTGAAGCTTGGGCTGCAACCTGAACTAGGTTGAAGGTGTAGCTGCCTGGGCGTAGGTCTGGCAAGTTGACCGAAACCACGCCGCTGCCGGTGACGGCTAGCGTTGCGACTACCGGGCCGGCTGGGTCGATGATCGTGTTGCCGTGCTCATCGGTGTAGGCGGTGCGCACTACCTGAAGCACATAGAGCTTGCCGTCGTTTGGCACGTTCACGGTTACGGCCTGCGCAACTTTGATGGTGCCGGTGTTGAGGCTGAGGTCTAGTGTTAGGTCGCCTGACTGGCCCGATAGGGTTACGCTGCCGTCGGCTGCGGTGGTTGCAATCACAAACACTGGGGTGCCGGTTTGGGCTGCGAGGCCACTGCGGTTATCGGCTGCTAGATAAGGGTAGACCGCTAGGTTTTGCACGCCTGCGCCACTCTTTAGGCCGCGAATCTTGATTGAACCTGAGATCGTGGTGCCAACCTGGGTTAGGGCGTTTGAGTTGCCCGAACCCAACTTGAACTTGCCGTCGAACTTGTTCTGCTCGTTGGTGAGTGCTGGTGGGGTGGCTGGTGCGGTGGTTGCGTCGGCTGGCAGTGGAATCACTTTGAAGACGATTTTGCTGGCAATCTGCGATGGGTTGGTGATGATTGCTGGCACGCCGGTAACAGTGAATGCGAGGTCGGCGGTTTTAACCGAGATGCCGTGTTCGTTGCCCTGTTCGACTGCAACGCCAAGCTTTAGCGCTTTGCCGCCTTTGCGAACCTCTTGAACGAGGCTGTGCGACTTTGAAGATTTGTCATTGCCTTTAGCAAAGGCTGGGGTGGTGGCAACGCTGAGGCTTAGAACGGTAACCACACCTAGGGTGGTGGCTGCTGCCTTTTTAGCGAATGAGGTGTTCATTGGTTTCTCTCTGTTCTGAGTTTGTTGTATCTCTAATGACGATTTAGGTGCGTGCTTCGTCGTTGAGTTCAGGTTAGGTCGCACACCTGCTTTGAGGTGGTGAAATTCAGGCACCTAAGGGTGACTTCAAAGGTGACTCTCAGAAACGGCTTTGATTCTGAAAAAAGCCTGTGCAAACCACAAAAAGCTGACGCACCGTTAAACTTGGAGCAAACAGGAACGGACACCACTTTGGGATTCTTTGACTCATTCGAGAAGGGCTTGGAGCGCACGATTAATCGCGCTTTTAGCAAAACCTTCAAGTCAGAGCTTCAACCAATTGAGATTGCGGCTCGCATCAAATCTGAGATTGATGCCAAAGCCTCGGTGATCACTCGCGACCGCATTCTGGTTCCTAACGCTTTCGAGGTTCGACTTTCTTCACCTGATTTTCGACGCATGTCGGCGCTGGGTGAGCCTTTGATTAGTGAGCTCATTGAGTTGGCGGCAGCTCACATCAAAAAGCAGCGTTTTCAAACCACAAGTGACCTTTCGATTTCGCTGGTCGAAGATGTCGGCTTGGCGATTGGCCAGTTGATGGTTCGTTCGGGCAGCAAAACCACCGCGGTTAACTGGGTGGCTGTGCTCGATGTTGCCGGTCGTCGGTTGCCGCTCGAAAAGGGCAAAACTTCGGTTGGTCGCGACGTTAGTGCGGGTCTTCAAATTAACGATGCGAGCCTTAGCCGCATTCACTTTGAAATTATCTGGGATGGCAAACTTGCCGGCTTGAGAGACCTGGGTTCGACCAACGGCACACGTCTTGAAGGCCAACCGATTGCGGCGAACACGGTTGTGGCGCTGGCTAACGAGGCTGTCATTGTTGCTGGCCGCAGCCAGTTTGTTTTTAGAGTCGTGGCTAAGTCGGTGAATGACTGATGAGTGAACTTGCCCTGTTTTTGGTTCGCGCCGCTTTTGTGGTGATTTTGTGGATCTTTATTTTCACCCTTATTTCGGTGGTTCGCTCTGACCTTTTTGGGCAAAAAATTGTTCGAAAAGTTGTTAGGCAAAATTCGCCTCAGGTGCTTTCAACCCCGGTAGCCCCAGCGGCCCCGGTTCGAGCTTCGGCCAGCACTGCACCGGTTGCACCGGTGCCCAGCCCAAAGAGTGGCAAAGATGCCAAGCCGGGCGTTGCTGACCGCCTTTTGATCACGGCCGGTGACAAAGCGGGTTATCAGCTCAAACTTGATCGCCGCGAAATCACCATTGGCCGTGCTGCCAACAGCGACCTGGTGATTGACGATGAGTTTGCGTCAACCCACCACGCGCGCCTAGTAAAAATGAATGACGACTGGGTGGTTCAAGATCTTGGGTCAACCAACGGCACTTTTCTTGACGGTGTGCGAGTTAGCACCCCGGTGCCGCTAAAAGTCGGTTCAGAGGTTCGCATTGGCAAAACAGCTTTTGAGCTGCGGGGTTAGAACCGTTTATGGCCGATTCACTGTCAACTAAAACTGCAACCCTGCCCATTGCCGTGCAGGTTGACGCCGCCGGTGAGTCAAACATTGGTCGCACCCGTGCTTCTAACCAAGACAGCGGATACTGCGGTTTCAACCTCTTTTTTGTAGCCGATGGCATGGGCGGTCACGCCGGTGGCGACATTGCTTCGGCTTTGGTAACCCATCGCGTTGCCCAAGTTGATCTGATTTATGACACCCCCGATGAGGCCACCGAGGCTATGCGGTCAGCCATGATTAGCGCTAACCGCAAAATGAGTCAGACGGTCGAAGAGCACGGCGAACTAGCTGGCATGGGCACCACTTTTTCGGGTTTGGCTGTGGTTGGCAGCAAGGTTGCGATTGCTCATATTGGTGACTCGCGAATCTATTTGGCTCGTGGTGGCAGTGTTCGACAAATCACTAAAGATCACACTTTTGTGCAGCGACTGGTTGACACCGGTCGAATCACTCCCGAAGAGGCTCTGGTTCACCCGCGCCGAAGCGTGTTGATGCGCGTTTTGGGCGATGTCGAAGATGCCCCCGAAATCGATCTGATGACGCTGGGCACTAAACCGGGTGACCGGTGGATGATCTGCTCAGACGGTTTGAGCGGTGTGGCACCCGACGAGGTTATCGAGCGCATTTTGCTTGATAAGTCTGGCCCTGAAGAGGCCTGCGAACTTTTGGTTTATGAGGCGCTCGAACACGGTGCGCCCGACAACGTCACAGTCGTGATCGTTGACATTAAGAGTGCTGCTTTTAAACCAGACTCAGCACCAATGGTTGAGTTTTTAGGTTCGGCAGCCAACGATGTGGTGGTTGAAAACACCAAAGAGCGTCGTTTTTTGAGGCTTTTGAACCCTCGAAACCTGCCTGAGGTGCTTGGCAAAAACCAAGACCCGGCTGCGTTCTTGCCAGAATCTGAAGAATATCTTGAGCTAATTCTGAGCCAAACCAAAAGTCGTGTTCGACGCCACCGTCTGAGGCAGCTGGCTGCCGGTGTGGCTGCGCTGCTGGTTATCGCAGGTTTGCTGATGCTTGGTTATAACTACACGCAAACCCGCTTTTATATTGGTGAATCGCCAAGCGGCAAGGTCGCTATTTTCAAAGGCATTCATGAGTCGTTTGGCTCGCTAAAGTTCTCTGAGCTTTATCGCGAAACCTCTACCAACGTCAAAGACCTCACCCTGATGCAGCAAGACGAAGTTCGCCGCACAATCTCGGCCGACAACCTCAACGATGCCTATATCAAGTTTGATTTGCTGATAGCAATCGAGGGCAAATGAGCGGCTCATCGCTGCTGCAGCGCGCAGCCCACGTGATCAAAGACCAAACCGACCCGCACACCATCACAATGAACATCGGTCGGTTGATTCGCGTGGTGCCGCGCAGTCGCAACATTGAAGCCACGCTCATTTTATTTGTGCTTGGGCTTTATGCCTTCGAGTTGGCTCAAGTTCAGCTATCGACCCTTGCCAAAATCACCCCCGAGCTGCTCACTTTTTGGGTGCCGATCGCCCTGCTGGCTTTGCTATTTCACGTGGTGCTTCGCATTAGGGCAAGCGAGTCAGACAGCCTGATGCTGCCAATCGGCTTGGCTCTGAACACTTTGGGCATCAGCGAAATCTATCGACTCGACATTGCCCAATCTGCCCTGGGCAGTCACGACCTGTTTGGTGTTAAGCAGGTTATTTGGAGCTGCGTTGCTTTAGCCTGCGCAATTCTTGTGATTTGGTTGGTGCCGAGCCACCTGTTCTTGCGCCGCTACATCTATATTTCGATGATCGTCGGCATCGCGCTTTTGGTTTCGCCAATGCTGCCGTTTATCGGTCTCAAAATTAACGGCGCACAGCTTTGGCTTTCAATCGGCGGCCTCACTTTTCAACCGGGTGAGCTGGCAAAAATTGCCCTAACGATCTTTTTTGCGGGATACCTGGTAACCCACCGCGACTCTTTGGCTTCGGTGGGGCGCAAAGTGTTTGGCGTTCGCTTGCCGCAGGCTCGGGACCTTGGCCCGATTCTTGTGATTTGGCTCGCAAGCCTTCTAGTTTTGGTGGTGCAGCGCGACCTCGGCACCTCGCTGCTCTATTTTGGTCTGTTCTTGGTGATGATCTATGTTGCTACCGCGCGGTCAATCTATGTTTATGTTGGCCTAGGGGTGTTCGGTGCGGGCGCTTTCATAGCCGGTCGCCTGCTCGACTATGTTGGTGGGCGCTTTGACGCCTGGCTCAACCCATTCAGCGACACCCACTACAACGCAACGGTCAACAGCAGCTACCAGCTGGTGCAGGGTCTATTTGCCATGGCTCACGGCGGCATTTGGGGCACCGGGTTGGGCGCTGGCGTGCCGCAAATGGTGCCGGTTGCCGAAAGCGACTTTATTATTGCCAGCCTCGGCGAAGAGCTTGGCTTGATCGGCCTGTTTGCAATTTTTGGCTTGTATCTGCTTTTGGTTTCACGTGGCCTGCGCATTGCGTTTAACCACAGCGACGACTTTTCGAAGCTGCTCGCCATCGGCCTTAGCTTTGTGCTGGCTCTGCAAACCTTTATCGTCGTTGGCGGCGTCACCAGAGTGGTGCCGCTCACCGGCCTAACCACACCGTTTTTGGCAGCTGGTGGTTCATCACTTTTAGCCAACTGGATCATCATTGGTTTGCTGCTGCGCATATCTGACTCGCTCAAAGCCGAGCCGCAAAAAGTGCAGGTGAGCGCATGAATCGCGAACTAAAACGAGTAACGATTTTGATTTTCAGCATGTTCCTCAGCCTGCTGATCGCCGGCAGCCTCATTCAGTTTGTCAACTCAGATTCGTTGATGGCTGATGGCAAGAATCCGCGCAGTCTTTATGACAGCTATAAAACCCAACGCGGCTCAATACTTGCCAACGGCAAACTAATCGCCTGGTCAATCAAAACCGACGACAAATATCAATACCTTCGTGAATATGACAACGAGGCATACAGCGCCGTAACCGGTTTTTATAGCCTCAGCCAAGGCACCACGGGCATCGAAAACTCACTCGACAGCTACCTGACCGGCAAAAACTCTTCGCAGTTTTTTGAACAAATCAACGCCTTGCTTTCAGGCAACCCAATGGCCGGAGCCTCGGTTTATTTGACCATCGACCCTAAAGTTCAACAGGCAGCCTATGAGGCGATGGGCAACCTAACCGGCGCGGTGGTAGCGATTGCACCCAGCACCGGCAAGATTTTAGCCATGGTTTCAACCCCTGGCTTCAACGCCAACCTGCTCGCAGTGCACAACCCAGCTCTAGCGTCGAACAACTATCAGCAGTTGCTGAATCAGCCAAACAGCCCACTAATCAACCGAGCCATCGGTGGCGACCTTTATGCACCCGGTTCAGTTTTCAAAATCATCGTTGCCTCGGCCGCTTTCGAAACCGGCAAATTCCAGCCAAGTTCGATGCTGCCAAACCCCAAAAAGTTCAAACTGCCCGACACATCGACGTTTATCTATAACTCGGGCGAAGGCAAATGCGGCAGTTCAAAACCAAAAGTGACAATCGCCGATGCGCTTCGCTTCTCGTGCAACATTCCATTCGCCGAACTGGGTCTTCAACTGGGTCAAAACACCATCGCAGCCCAAGCCGAGCGTTTTGGTTTCGGCAAGTCATTCAACCTGCCAATGAGTTCAACCGCCAGTGAATACCCCAAGAACATGGATGACGCCCAAACCGCGCTGTCTTCGTTTGGTCAGTTCGACGACAAAGCCAGCCCATTGCAAATGGCGATGGTGAGCGCGGCAATCGCAAACGGGGGCGTGATGATGCAGCCCACACTGATCAACAGCATTCTTTCGCCAAACCTCGCGGTGCTCAGCACCTTTGGCAGCACCTCACTCGGTTCTGCAGTTAGTTCAACCACCGCAACCGAAGTCAAAGACATGATGGTCGGCGCAGTTTCAAGGGGCGTTAGCTCAAACGGCCAAATCAAAGGCGTGCGCGTGGCCGGCAAAACCGGCACAGCACAAAATGGCCCGGGCCAACCGTATACGCTTTGGTTCACAGGTTTTGCACCAGCCGAAAACCCACAGGTGGCTGTTGCAGTGGTAGTTGCAAACGGTGGCGGACTCGGCCAGCGCGGTTTCGGAAACCTCGTTGCCGCACCAATTGCACGCAAAGTGATGAAAGCGGTGCTTGGCAAATGAAACCACTAGCCGGTCAACTTTATGGCGGAAGATACCGCTTGGTCAGCCTCATCGCCACCGGTGGCATGGGCGAAGTTTGGGTTGCAACCGACGAAGTTATTCTTCGAGACGTTGCAATCAAAATCTTGAAACCCGAATATCTGAGCGACCCAAACTTTTTAGAGCGCTTTCGCACCGAAGCCCGCCACGCGGCCATGGTCAACCACGAAGGCATCGCCAACGTTTTTGACTATGGCGAAGACGGCGGTTCGGCCTATTTGGTCATGGAGAAAGTTCCCGGCGAATCACTAGCGAAAGTTCTCGAAAACGAACTAGCCATGCCTAGCCGCAAGGTTCTCAACATCGTTGCCCAAACCGCTCGAGCGCTTTATGCAGCGCACTCACAAGGTTTAGTGCACCGCGACATTAAACCGGGCAACCTGCTGATCACACCCGAAAACGACGTGAAAATCACCGACTTCGGCATTGCTCGAGTTGCCGACCAAGTTTCACTCACCGCAACTGGTCAAGTAATGGGCACCGTGCAATACCTCGCGCCCGAGCAGGCTACCGGCAAGCCGGCAACGCCATCCACTGATATTTATGCACTCGGAGTGGTTGCCTATGAGGCACTAGCTGGCCGCCGCCCATTCACGGGTGACTCGCAAATGGTGATTGCCATGGCGCACATCAACGACCCAGTGCCAGAGTTGCCTGAATATATCGACCCTGCAGTTAGCGCATTAGTGATGGAGTGCCTCGCTAAAAAAGCGGCCGACCGCCCAGCAAATGCCCTGATTTTGGCGCAGCGAGCCGAAGCGCTGCTTGAAGGCAACAACACCCCAGCCGCCACCCGAGTGATGTCAAGCGTTGAAACCACCAGCACCAAAGTTTTAGCAACCGACACCGCCGCAATGCCCGCAGTAGCAGCAAAAACCGTAGTTTGGCCTTGGATCGCCGTGATCGGCCTATTAGCTTTGAGCGCCATCGGCATTTTGGTAGCCATAATCTCGAACCTGGTAGCACCTGCGCCGACTCAAACCCCCACCGCAACCCAAAGTGCATCAAACACCTCAAGCCAAAGCCCAACACCAAGCGTCACACCAAGTGACGGCACAGTGATTTTGCTAGCCGACGACATTGTTGGCAAAGACATCTCTGACGTTGAAAGCCAGTTGGCAACCATGGGATTGGCGGTTGACGCCCAACCGGGCACACTGGTTAGCCCAGACAGCCCAATGCTCTATCAGGCCTATGACGCCAGCCCGCTCGGCACACTAACCCTAGGCACCACCGTGGTGGTTCACTACTATGCTCCAGAACCTGCGACACCAACCGCAACGCCAAGTGACACACCAAGCGCATCACCAACACCTTCAGCAACTCCAAGCCCCACGCAATAGCGCTCGAGGCTAAACTTAAACAGACATTGCCAACTAGACGGAGCTCATCTTGACAGACAACCAGCGCACAATCGCAGGCCGTTATCAGGTCAAAGACCTGATTGGGCGCGGTGGCATGGCCGATGTTTATGAAGGCTTCGACACCAGACTGGGTCGAGTTGTAGCAATCAAGATTCTCAAAGCCGACCTAGCGGCCGACAGCTCATTCGAAGCACGCTTTCGCCAAGAAGCGCAAGCCTCAGCCCGCATGGCGCACCCAACCATCGTTCGTGTCTATGACGCCGGCGAAGAGCACATCATCGACACCAACGGCAACGCGCTTCGCCGCCCATACATCGTCATGGAGTTTGTTCGCGGCGCCCTCTTGCGCGACCTAATCAACGAAAAGCAGCTTTCGATTCAAGAGTCAGTCGCCTTTGCCGAAGGTGTTTTGACAGCCCTCGAAATTTCACACCGCTCAGGCGTGATTCACCGCGACATCAAGTCGGCCAACATCATGATCACCGAAACCGGCCAGGTGAAGGTGATGGACTTTGGCATCGCCCGCGCAATCACCGACTCTTCGGCAACCCAAGCGCACACCGGTGGCATTGTTGGCACCGCACAGTATTTTTCGCCCGAACAAGCCAAGGGCGAAACCGTAGACTCACGCACCGACCTTTATTCGACCGGCGTATTGCTTTATGAAATGCTCACCGGCCGCCCACCGTTTCGCGGCGAAACCGCAGTTTCAGTTGCCTACCAGCACGTCAGTGAACCAGTAACCGCACCTTCGGTGATTAACCCAAACCTCAGCCCAGAAATCGACAGCGTCGTGCTGCGAGCCCTGGCAAAAGATCGCAATGAACGTTTTCAAAGCGCCGAACAGTTTCGCGAACACCTGCTGGCCGCCTATTCGGTCAGCCGCGACTATGTTGCACCAGCAACCTCAGGTTCACCAATAGCGCCATCGGATGCACCAGCTGCTTTGTCAGCCGATTCTTCGGGCGCTTCTTCGGGCGACGCCACACAGGTTTTTGACGCACTAATCGGTTCGGGCGAGGGTGCAGAAAATGCGGCAGACCTAGCAGCCGGCGCCGCAACTGGCATGGCCGGCGCCGCTGGCACCGCTGGCACCGCTGGCACCGCTGGCAACGCATCGGCTAGCGCATCCACCGAGGTTTTCGGCTTCGAAGACCTGCTTAACGCTGCCGTTGAAGAAGCTCAGGGTGGCAGCGGTGCGCCAACCGCCGCCAGCCACGGTGAAAACCCAAGCCACAGCAACAACGAAACCAACCCATACACCTACGGCACCGGCGAAGTTGCGCAGGTTTCTGGCGCGGGTTTCGGCAGGTCATCACGGCCTGGTTCTGGCATTGGCGCCGGTTCAGCGTCTGACTCAGGCTCAGCGGCTGGCTCGGGTTCAGCGGCTGGCTCGGGTTCAGGCTCGGGTTCAGGCGGAGGTTTCGAAACCGTCGGTGAACACACCAACCCGTTCAAAACCATCGGCATCGAATTCGAGGCCGACCTCGAGCCCGAGTCACGCCGTGAACGTCGCGCGCAAAAGGCATCAACCGGCGCACTCACCGCCACCTCTGGCGTTGGCAACTTTGTTTCAGGCCCTAAAACCCGCACCAAGTCAGTGCTTTGGGGCGTTATTTCGGGTCTCACAGTGTTGCTATTAGGTTTGGGGGTTTGGAGCCTAAGCTCGCTCGGCAACATTCACGTGGCTGTGCCAACCAGCGGCGCCGTAACCGTGCCAGATCTAACCGGCAAAACCTACGACGAAGCAAACTCACTTTTGAAGCACGCCAACCTGCTGGTCACACGAAGCTACCAAGCCAGCGACACGGTGCCGTTAGACAGCGTGATCAGTTTTGACCCACCGGCAGGCACCCAGGTTTCACCTCACACCACGGTGACCGTTTATGTTTCTGGTGGCAAAGCCCAAGTGAAAGTGCCATACCTGGTCGGCACTCTCGAGACTGCCGCAAACGCAGCATTGACTTCGGCTGGCCTAACCTTGGGCAAAATCACTCAACAAAACTCGCCAGACCAACCTCAGGGCACGATTCTTTCAAGCTCACCGGTTGAATACACTCAGGTGCCCAAAGGTGCCGCAGTTGACCTCGTGGTCTCAACCGGCAAAGTGACAGTGCCATCGGTGCTGCAACAGAGCGTCACGGCGGCTAAATCAGTTTTGACCGGCTCAAACATCGCCTACACAGTGTCGGTTCAGTCGAGCACGCCAAGTTGCACGGGCACCCTCGGTCAGATTGTTACCGGCCAGTCAATCGCACCGGGCGATGGCGAACAGCACCAGAACATGGTTTTGTTTGTTGACTGCATTGGCGGCACTTTGCCAAGCGCAACACCTAGCGCCAGCCCAACGCTTTAGTTTGGTCTAGACCTCGGCATCGCTGTCGATCTGGTTTGCTTAGACCTCGGCATGGCTGCCGATCTGGTTTGTTCAGAACGTCGGTATGTGTGCGGCTCTGGTTTGCTTAGAACTTCACCATCGGGGTCAGCGACTTTGCGCGCTCGGCAGCGCCGGCCAACCCAATGCTTTCGAGCCAGTTGCCCAGCATTTGATAGCCGCCCTCGGTCATGACCGATTCGGGGTGAAACTGCACACCATAAATTGGCTTGGATGCATGCTGCAAACCCATGATTACGCCACCCTTGCCGTTGCCCGTGCTTGGGTCGTTAGGGTCGGCGGCAACGGTGCGACTGGTGACAATAAGGTCTGCCGGCACGGTTGAGTCAACCACTGCAAGTGAGTGATAGCGAGTTGCGGTGAAAGGCTGAGGCACGTTCTTATAAACGAGCGAGTCGTCGTGGCTGACGAGGCTAACTTTGCCGTGCATCAGTTCGTCGGCGCTGGTGACAGTGGCGCCCATCGCTTCGGCAATTGCTTGATGGCCGAGGCAAACACCAAACACCGACTGGCCGCTCTCGAGCGCAAGTTTTACGACCGCAATCGACAAGCCAGCTTCGGCAGGGGTGCCTGGGCCGGGCGAAAGAAGCACTGCATCGTATTTTGCGAGCAGCTGAGGCAACTGTGCTTCAGTCACCACGTCGTTGCGCAAAACTTCGGTTTCGGCACCAAGTTGGCGCAAATAACCGTTCAGCGTATAGACAAAGCTGTCGTAGTTGTCGAGAACAAGAATTTTGGTCATAAGTGATTCCATCTTAACTTGTAGAATTGCCCCATGCCTGAATCAACCAGCCGCAAAAGAAAATCAGCCCGTGACTCAAAGCCACAGGGCCCACGTGACTACAACCTAGACAAAGGTGAATTGCCAAACCCTGTGTGGTTTCAGCCGCTCATGTTTGGTCTAATGATTGTCGGTTTCTTGTGGATCGTCACCTACTACCTAACGAACATGCAGTTTCCGTTGGGCAGTGGCACCCCTTGGGACATTCAGTCGTGGAACATTTTGGTTGGCTTTGGTGTAATCATGGCCGGCTTTATGATGACCACCCGCTGGAAGTAACTCGCAACTAAACTTTTCAAACCAGCGCAGCCTTCGCGGTTGCGCTGGTTTTTTGCGCTCAGTGGTTTAAAAAGATTCTGAATTTGCTCAGATGAATGGCGCGAATCAAATTTCGATCGGGTTTATCCATAAATCAGCGCGTGCCAGCGCTGATCGGCCACAACATAGCTGGCAATAAAAATCACTGCAAATAGGCCCACCAAAAGTGCCGACTGCAAACCGCGTTGCTTCGCGCCACGGGTTCTTGAATAAATCAAAGCAACCACGGCGCCACCGACCAGGCCACCAAGGTGTGCCTCCCAAGCTACGCCAGGAATCATGAAGCCAAAGATTAAGTTCATGGCAATGATGCTGCCAATTTGGCCAAGCTGAGCGCCGACCGCGCGCAAAATCACAAAGTAGGCGCCCATCAGACCAAAGATTGCTCCCGAGGCACCAAGCACTGTGGTGTTGAGGGCCGCAAAGCTCAAAAAGCCCAGCGAACCAGCCAAAAGGCTCAAAAGATAAAGCGCCAAATAACGAGCCTTGCCCAACATCGGCTCAAGAGCGCTGCCCAAAATAAAAAGCGAATACATGTTGAGCAAAATGTGAAACGGGTTAGATTCATCGTGAGCAAAACCCGAAGTCAACATTCGCCAAGGCTCAACCAAAGTTGCCGTTGGCCAAAAATAAAGCAGCGAAGTGAAGTCGGGCACAACCAGCTGCAAACCCCACACGACGGCGTTGATGATAATCAAAACCCAAGTGACCGGGGCACTAGAGCGGGCCAGGCGACGGCCCGCAGTGCGAGCCGAACTTGCGGCGCTGTTCGCCACCCCAGATGCAACAGCCGAAGCCGTGCGACCGGCATCTTCTGGGCACAAAAAACCTACCGGTGCTTCAACCTGACACTGCGGGCAGATAAACCGCTCGCAGCGCTGGCAGCGCACATAGGCTTCGTTGCTGGGGTGGCGATAGCAAACCGACATTTTTGAAACTAAACCGTTTCGATAGTGACCGACTCGATGACAACGTCAGCAAGTGGGCGGTCGCTGCGGTCGGTAGCAACCGAACCAAGGGTGTCAACAACCTTGCGGCTGTCAGCGTCAACAACCTCGCCGAACACAGCGTGCTTGCCAAACAAGAACTGAGTTGGCACGGTGGTGATGAAGAACTGAGAACCGTTAGTGCCCTTGCCGCCGCGAACACCAGCGTTGGCCATAGCAACCTTATAAGGGTCGTTGAAGTTAAGTTCTGGGTGAATCTCGTCGTCAAACTGGTAGCCTGGGCCACCCATACCGGTGCCGGTTGGGTCACCGCCCTGAATCATGAAACCGTCGATGATGCGGTGAAAAATAACACCGTCATAAAACTTTTTGCCAACGCGAGTGCCATCGGCAAGCTCGACAAAGTTAGCTACGGTGATAGGGGCGTGGTTGCCAAACAAGTTGATCTTGATGGCACCGTGGTTAGTGTGCAAAGTTGCAACGTGAGTGTGTTGAGTCATGCAACTATTCTCGCAGAGCATGCCCCGCGATTTAGGCGGATACTGGCAGTGTTCGCCCAAAGCTGTTGTATTTGTAGACGCGAATGTAGTCGACCACCAGATTGGCAGGGTTGGCCAAATCTGGGGCAACCTCACCACCCAAACCACCGCCAATAGCAAGGTTTAGCAACAGGTAATAAGGTTTGTCGAAAACCCAGTTCTCTTTGCCCATAGCCTCAGGGGTTGCGCTGAAATACAGGTTGTCGTCAATGAACCAATCCATGCGGTCAGGCTGCCAGTTCACGCCGTAGGTGTGAAAGTCATCAGCGAGGTCAAACGGCAAGTCAAGAGTCTTGCCAAAACCATGATCGCTGTGGTGGCCAGCACAGTGAAGCGTGCCAAACACACGGTTCGGCTCGCGACCAATCTGCTCCATAACGTCAATCTCACCAACACCAGGCCACGGATTAGTTTGAATGTCATGGCCGAGCATCCAAAACGCAGACCAAGTGCCCGACCCGGCCGGAACCTTAGCGCGCACCTCATAACGACCATATTCGAAAAGCATGTGCTCTTTAGTTGTGATGCGAGCACTCGTGAACTCTGCCGGGCCATACCAGGCGCTAGGCCGTGGGTCGGCTGCCGCGGCAAGCTCAGCCTCGGTTGGCACGGCCAAACGTTCGGCACGAAGCACCAGGTGCGAGTTGCCGTCGTGGCTCACGTTCTGCGGGCTATAAAACTGCAACTCTTGGTTGCCCCAACCCTGCAGACCAAACAGTGCGCCGTCGCCGGTTTCGTGGCTCCAAAACTCTGTGCTTGGCTCGGCACCCTCAACAGCATCGAATTCTTGTGACCAAATAAGTTCACCGATTAGCGGGTCTTTGCCAGCAGTGTCAGCAGACGCTGCCTCGGTTGCGCCATGCGAAGAGGCGGCAGAAAATTCTGGGTTTTTTTGTGATTCGGTCATGGCGGCCTTCGAGATTGAATAACAACAAAAGTGTGCGGCCGCACATCCGCGTTATTTAGTTTAGGCGAAACCTAGACTTGTCTCATGAGCACTGAGCAAACCAACAAATCTAAAGGCACCAAAAAAGCCGCGTGGATGTCGCAAAACCTGCTCACGCTCTCATGGGTGTCGCTGCTGCAAGATGCAGCCAGCGAAATGCTTTACCCACTGTTGCCGGTTTTGCTAAATACAGTGCTTGGTGCGCCGGCCGCCGTTGTGGGCATGGTTGAGGGTGCCGCCGAGGGCGCTGCCGCACTGACCAAACTTGCAAGCTCATGGATCAACCGTTTTGTGCCACGCAAAATCATGGTGCTCGGCGGCTATGGCGCCGCTGCCCTCGGCAAACTTTTGGTGGCAGCTGCTGGCGCGTGGCCTGCGGTTTTAGTGGGCCGAGTGGTTGACCGGCTTGGCAAAGGTGTGCGCTCAGCTTCGCGCGATGCAATCTTGTTGCACAGTTCAGAGCGTGAGAACAGGGGCAAAGTAGTTGGCTTTCACCGAATGGCCGACACAACCGGTGCTGTGATTGGCCCGCTGCTAGCTTTGGGTTTGCTTGCCGCTTTCAATAACGATGTTCGCCCTGTGCTTTGGTTCGCGGTGATTCCGGGCGTGCTGTCAACCTTGACGGTGCTTTTTGTTCGCGACCGTGACGAAATCTGGCGCGGTCACCGCGAGCGCCGTCTAGCCGCTAAGCAGCTCGGTGTGAGCAAACAGCTTGGTGTTAGCAAGAAGCTTGAGTTCGAAGCCAGCGAGCAGGTCAATAGCGCGATTACGCACGAGCAAGCAGCCGAAATTTTGGCAACCGAGATTGAATCGAAACCTGCTGCCGACACTGATTCGCCAGCTGCCATAGCTGCCGAAAAACTCTCACCGCGGGCACGCACCGCGATCACGCTGATTGTGGTTTTTAGTTTGCTTAATTTTCCTGATGCCCTTTTGCTTTTACACCTAGGGCAAATTGGACTATCGCTAACGAGCGTGGTCGGCGTTTATTTGTTGTTCAACATCACCAATGCGGCCATGAGTTTTCCGGCGGGAATGTTGAGTGACCGCTTCAAGCCAAACCAAATTTATGCTTTCGGATTGCTGCTTTTTGCAATCGCCTATGGTGGCATGGCGCTAACCCGAGACCTCACCGCGTCGATTGTGCTTTTTGTGATTTATGGTGCCTACGCCGCGGTGCAAGAAACCGTTGGCAAAAGTTGGGTTTCAAAGCTTGCACCTGAGAGCCGACAGCTTTGGGCTCAGTCGCTTTTGCAAGGCATGTCTGGTTTTAGCGTTCTGATTGCCGGGCTGTGGGCAGGTTTGATTTGGGTGGTTTCGGCTGGCCCGCTGGGTGAGGGTGCTGGCTCACTAGCTTTGGCCATTTCTGGTTTTGGCGCACTCATCGCCGCAGTTTTTGCAACCACTCTTCACAGGTTGCGGGCTTAAAAGCAAACCGCCCCAACCCTGACACATAAGGTTGGAGCGGTTTGCACCCAATGAATGTTTTTAGATTAACTGCTTTGGCTTTAGCCAAGCTGAACCTTTAGGCAAAGGCCAATATGCGCTTAGCCACTCGGTAACCTTCGATGGCTTGATATGCCGCAAAAGTTTCAACAAAGAGCGACAACATGCCCAGCGGCTCAAACCAGTTGCCAATGTCATCCATAGCGCCCGGCATGCCCACGGTGCGGTTCACAACGAACCCGGCGATCACGGCGAGCGCCAAACCCGCTGCTGCCAAAAAGTCGGCAGCTTTGCCCGATTTCAGAAGTCGTTCGGTTAACAGTGCCGCAAAGGCAATGATGCCGATGTAGCCCCAAGCTAGGTATTGGGTTTCGGCCCATTTGCCCGGCAGGTCGAGCACGTGCACGGCCGCTAAACCGGCTAGGCCAATTGTTGTGGCGAAACGTCGGGTGTTTAGCAAGCTGTTTAGTTGTTCGCGATTTTTTGTCATTCTTGGCCTCTCACTTTTTGCCAGCGATTGTGAACTGTTGTTTTCTAAAGGTTCGCAAGTTTTGCTTGAGCAAATCTGAAGCAACGGGCACTCGGTGCAAAACCCCAGCAAATTTTCAGTTGTGAACAACGTGTGTTTTGACTGTTGCTCAACAAGCCATCCGCTTTGCGCGCAACTTGAAGGAGTAGGCTAGCGACATGGCCACACAAACAGAACAGGGTGCCACTTTGGGCAACTCAGGGGCGGCAATCAGCTTCGTAAAACTCACTAAGCAATACCGCACGCAAAAGGCAGTCAACGACCTAAGCTTTGACGTTGCCCCAGGTCGCATCACCGGCCTGATCGGGCCGAACGGCGCCGGCAAAAGCACGGCACTGCGTTGCCTGCTCGGGTTGGCAACACCAACCAGTGGCGAAGCCAAAATTCTCGGCGCGCATTACAGTGAACTTCACAACCCAATGAGCCGCATCGGTGCGGTGCTCGATAGCCGCGCTTTCAACGGTGGCCTCACTGCTCGTCAAAACCTTCTCGTGCTAACCGCCGCAGCTGGCATCGACGACAGCCGCGTTGCCGAAGTGCTAGCTCAGGTCGACCTGACTGCCGCTGCAAACAAGCGCGTTAAGGGCTTTTCGCTCGGCATGAAGCAGCGCCTCAGCCTAGCCGGTGCCCTGCTAGGCAACCCAGAAATTTTAATCTTGGATGAACCTGCCAACGGCCTCGACCCAATCGGCATCGCCTGGTTGCGCGGTTTCTTGCGCGAACTAGCTGTTGAGGGGCGAACCATTCTGGTTTCATCGCACCAACTCGCTGAGCTTGAACACACCATCGACGATGTGGTTATTTTGCACCAGGGCACGCTGATTGCCGCTGGAACAAAAGCTGAAATCACGCAGGGTCGCAGCCTCGAAGAAGCCTTTTTGGCACTCACACTGGCAGCCAACGCAAACCCTGGTCTAGGAGGCAACTAATGAACTTTGCAGCACTGCTAAAGAGTGAATTCAGAAAACTTATTTATGCCCGCAGCACCTGGTGGCTGCTAGCCGGCGCTACAGCTTTTGCGAGCCTGAGCATCGCAGTTATGCCAGTTGTTCTTACTGCCGGTTTCACCAGTTCTGCGCTTGGTGCCGGCAGCCCGCTTATGAACCAAGATGTGGTTAATGCCATGTATGGCAAGGCCACCGCGGGTTATTACTTTGCAATGATTTTGGGTGCCATGATTTTGGCCGGCGAGTTCGCCAAGGGCACCGCTATTGCAACTTTCTTGGCAGCCCCAAAACGCCAATCAGTTTTGTTTGCAAAAATCACCATTGCCGCACTGACCGGTTTGGCCGTGCAGCTGGTGAGCGCAGCGATTGCCGCACTGGTTGGCACGCTTGTGCTGGGTGCCTATCAACACGTGAATCCAAGCGCCTCGGCTTTTGGCGACCTCACGCTAACCGCCATTATCTCGGGTGTGGTCATGGGCCTGATCGGTCTTTCGGTGGGTGCGCTCATCAAGAACCAGACCGCTTCGATAGTCACTTTGCTGGCGTGGATGTTTCTGATCGACCCGATTCTGACGGCGGTGCTTGGCTCGATGCAGAATGAGGGTTCGAAATACCTTTTCACCTCACTCATCGCCGGCATGATGGACCTTCACATTTCTAGTGTGGCGTCTAAAAACCCAATGAGCTCAATCGAATTTTTGCCCCCGTTGGTTAGCGTTGCTCTGCTGGTTGGCTATGCCGCGGTGTTGGTTGCCACTGCGCTTTCAACGAGCATGCGTCGCGACATCGACTAACGGCATCCACCAGCTGCACCTACCAGCTTCCTCGACTAACGACATCCACCAGGTTCATCGACCAGCCACAGCGTCTTGCCTCTTGGCGCCGGCTTAAGCTCTCGCAGTTGGTAACCCGCGCTTTAGTTGCCATTCACTTGGGGTTGCTAAATTCGGCGAATGCGCAAAATCGTGATTTGGTCGGCAGTCGCTGCCCTTTTGGTTGGGTCTGTTGCAGCCACTGTTTTGGTTGTTTCGGCGAACCAGGCTCCGGTTAACACTTCGGTGCAGTCGCTCAGGTTTTTTGAGCAGCAAAAATACCGCGACGCGAACCACGTTTTTGCCTGGACCTCGAACGCCATCGGCGCTAACTCGGCAACCAACATCAATGCCATGTTCACTTGCCCAGTGCAATCAACTGAGGTTTTCACTTTTTTGTCGCTTCGTGGCCAAGAAAAACAACCTGCTAGCGGATGGCAGGCTTTTAGCCAAACCGCATTCAATGGCAACACCAAGAGTGTTTTAACTCCCAATTTGAAACCTGCCGGCTTAATCAACGGCACCCCTGGGGCTATTTATAGTCGCGATCACGGTGGCGACTTTAGCTTGGGTTTGGCTTGCACACATGCGGGTGGCAAAGTTGTTGATGCGGTGTCTTACCGGTTTATCAACGTGGTTGCTCACAGCGGTGAGTGGCGAGCTCTGCCAGAGCCAACCATCCCTGCTGCTAAGAACTAAATAGTCTTCATTAGACACCTAGGTTTTGCCCTGCATTCACCTACCCCAAATAGTTTTAAAAGCTGATAGTTAACCTATTTTGAGGCAGATGAAATGCGCACTAAAGTTCTTGGTTTTGTTCTAGCGGCAGTTGTTAGCGCGGTTGCGTTTTCAACCAATGCGATGCTTGCCAGTGGTTCAACCCCGGCACCGACCAACACCTCAAATCAGGTTTTGAGTCTTTTCAAAGGCGGCGTGTATACCGACGGCACCGGCCCGTTTGCGTGGGGTGACAACGTTATCGGTTCTGGCTCAACCGCCGACATGAATGCCACAATTGACTGCCCAGCTACGGCCACCGGTGCTTGGGTGTTCGTTTCGCCAGTTGGGCAAGAGAGCACTAAAACCAACTGGCAGGCTTATGCCCCCTCAACTTTTGTTGCGGGCACTACCTCGATTTTGACTCCAAACCTAAAACTTTCAGGCCAAACTAACGGCACTGTTTCAGTGGTCAAGGCAGTCGGTGGCGCTTGGAGCCTTGGTGTGGCATGCACCGAATATTCGGGTGCAAGCGTTGATTTCACTGCCTATCGTTCGATTAGCGTAACCGCGGGCACTGGCGCTTGGTCTGCCGAAGCCGCACCAGTTTTGGCAACTCCAACAACTTCTGCAACGAGCACACCTTCGCCGTCAGTCAGCACGCCTGCGGCAGGTTCGGCAGAAAAACTTTTCACCTATAAAGGCGGCGCCTATGTGCCGAGCAACACCGGTGGCACCGCTTTTGGTTGGCAAGACAACATCATTGGCGCCACCTCTGCGACCGACATTAACTCGGTCTTCACCTGCCCAACGGCAGCAACTGGCGCTTGGGTGTTTATTTCACCGGTGGGGCAAGAAGCCACCAAAGTCAACTGGCAGGCATATGTGGCCTCTAGCCTGGGCAGCGGCAACACCATTTTGACGCCGAACCTAAAACTTTCTGGCATGATCAACGGCACGGTTTCGGTGGTTAAGGCAATCGGCGGCGCTTGGAGTCTCGGTGTGGCTTGCACCGAAAACTCTGGAGCAACAGTCGACTATGCCAGCTATCGTGAGGTTGCCGTAACTGCGGGCACTGGCGCGTGGACTGCCGGCACCGAGAGTGGTGGCACGGTTACACCATCACCCACCGCAACACCAACTGCTACGCCCACCGCAACACCAACGACAACACCAACCTCAACCCCAACAGCAACGCCAACACCGACCACACCTGCCGCGAGCATTTTGCCCGTCGCCAAGCCAAGCTGGTTCAACAACCAAGCCTTTTATCAAGTGAACATTCGACAGGCAACAACAGCTGGAACCTTTGCAGCCTTTCAAACCCAGATTCCGGTGCTAAAAGCACTTGGCATCAAAGTTTTAGATTTCATGCCGCTAAACCCGATTTCAAGCACCGGCCACCTCGGCACCTTAGGTTCGCAATATGCAATCGACGACTACCACTTTGTAAACCCAGAGTTCATCACCCAACCGCGTGGCACCGAGGCTGAGTTCACAAACCTGGTTTATTACGCCCACCAGGCCGGCATGAAAGTTATTGTCGGGTGGAACGCGCAGGCAACCGGCCTCGACAACCCGTGGTATCAAAACCACAAAGACTGGTATCAGCTAGACGGGCAGGGCAACCCGCTAAACCCAAACAACGGCAACGGTCTCGAAACCGACAAAGCACTTCTGAACTACAGCAACGTCGACATGCGTGCTGCGATGATCACCGAAATGAAATACTGGGCATCACATTTTGGCGTCGATGGCTTTAGCTGCGCAAACGCGGCGAGCATCCCCGTTGAATTTTGGGATCGCGTCACCGCTGAGGTAAACGCAACCGCAACCACACCACTGCTTTGGCTAGCCGATGGCACCTCTGCCGGTCTGCAGACCAACTCGTTCTTGGGTGCCTACAACACCAGCTTCTACAGTCAGCTAAATGGCATTTCCTCTGGCAAGTCAAACAAAGCAACGCTGCAGACTGCGATTTTGGCCAACAACCCGGCTAATGGTGCAAATCAGTTTGTGACCAACTTCACCAACAACGACATTCAAAGCGCATACAGCGGCTCAGACGTGACCCGACTCGGAGCAACATTGCAGGTGGCTACAGTGTTGCAGTTCACCGCACCCGGTGTGCCTTTGATTTATAACGGTCAAGAAGTTGGTCTAGCCGCAAAACTCAAGCCAAACGACAAAACACTCGCAGCCTGGCCAAGCAACGCAGCCGCTAAGGCAACTTCGGCGCTCTATAAAAAACTGCTTGCCCTGCGCAACCTCAACCCAGCACTAGCTGCCTCGGGCGCAAACGCCTTTGCGGTTTCGAACAACAGCAAATCGGTGCTGTCGTTTGCACGCACCAACGGCGCGAACAAAGTCGTTGTGATCACCAACCTGAGTGCAAAACCAGCAAAAGTTGTTATCAACACCGCGGCACTCCAAGGCAACTTCTTTGACCTGGTCACTGGCAAGAAAGTCAAGGTTTCAAAGGCAACCACGCTAACTTTGGCTAAGAACGCGTTCGTTGTCTATTCAACAGTCAAGGTGAACTAGCCGCAGCGACAGAAAAGCCCGCCAACGCGATTGCGTTGGCGGGCTTTTCTGCATTGAAAAAGGATTATCCGAATCGACCATTCACATAGTCGTTTGTTCGAGGGTCGATTGGCTGGCCAAACATCGCTTCAGTCGCACCATATTCAACAATGCCACCGGGCTGACCCTGTGAGGCCAAGAAGAAAGCGCACTGCTGTGAAACTCGCTGTGCCTGTTGCATGTTGTGGGTAACAATAACAATCGTGACATCTTTGACAAGCTCAAGCATGGTCTCTTCGATAACTCGAGTTGAAGTTGGGTCTAGAGCCGAACAGGGCTCATCCATGAGCAAAACACGAGGCATCACAGCTAAAGAACGAGCAATGCAAAGGCGCTGCTGCTGACCACCCGAAAGGCCGCCACCAGGAGCTCGAAGGCGATCTTTCACTTCTTTCCATAAGCCAGCGCGCATCAGACTGGTTTCAACCAATTCGTCTTTGACATCGCGGTGCACCTTTTGACCGGTGAGAGCCAAACCAGCAACAACGTTGTCATAAATCGACATGGCCGGAAAAGGGTTTGGCTTTTGAAAAACCATGCCAATGTGTTTGCGGGCGTCGGTGAGCTTGCGACCGGCCTCATAAATGTCAACACCATCGAGGCGAACCTCGCCAGCCATGCTTGCCGAAGGAATAAGTTCGTGCATGCGGTTTAGGATGCGCAAGAAGGTTGATTTGCCGCAACCCGACGGGCCAATCAGCGCGGTAATCACACCAGCCGGCATGTTCAGTGAAACTCGGTCTAAAACTTTGTGGTCACCAAACCATGCCGAAACATTTCGACCCTCTAGCGAAGCTAGCGGCTCTTTTGTTTGCAAAAGGTTGTTCATAAACAAATCAGCTTTCTAAAGAAGGTTCGGCAGCAGGCGCGTGGTTTGATCCATTACAAGAATGACTGCCAAAAGCAACACGGGGGTAAACACCAAGTAAGTTCCACGTGCACCAAATTTGCGATAGCACCAGATGGCCGCGATTTCGGCAATGATCAAAAGCTGCAAAGCCAGCACCAAAGCCCAGCCATAGCGAAGGTCAAAGCCAAACTCGCGATCTTCACGAGGCACATCTGCGAAAGTTGTCACTCGCACACCCGCAGGTTGAACCGGGCTGACCAACTCGGCATCAAGACGAGCTAAACCCTGCGGGTTGAATGCGCTGCCTCGAGCAGTTTGCAAGACCAGTCGACTCTGGCCGGCCGCCACCGGTGGCAGCGAATAGTCTCCGGCATACCTGATGCCTAAGCTTCTAAACTTTTGAACGCCCTGCGCTGTGATCACGTTGATTTTTGCGCCAGTCGGCAACTCTTGCAGTCGACCAAATGGACCCCCATAGGCTGCGGCTCGACCCATCAGAACAGAAACTCCCTGCTGACCAGGCAGAACAGTGTCGCGACGGTGACCGGGCCCACTGCGCAAACTCGCAGAGTCGGTGCCCTCAACCACAACATCGTTCACACCGATTGCCGGAATCTGAATGATCGCCACGGGGTCACCCTGGGCCAGCATAACCTTATTGAAATTAACCTCAGAGGTTGGGGCAGTTGCACCTGCCAGCTGGTCGGCGAATAAGGTTCGAAGTCGAGTCTGCTCAACCATGTGAAACAGCTGGCTAAAGAGGGTCACGTTAGCGATGAACAGCACAATCAAAATGAGCGCCATGCCTACCAAACGTTTTAGGGTTTTTCGCGCGGGGCTGATCGGCAACGTTGGTTCAAGCTCTTCAAGAGCAGCAAGCGCCGACAGTCTTGCGGCTTGATTGGCGCTTTTAGGCGCAAGGCCCATCGATCTGCGACCACGAGGTTTTTTGTCTCTGCCAAAGAAGCTCATTATTCGGCCCTTTCTTCGGTGCCCAAGTTCATTTCGGCTCTAAGTTTGGCTAATCGCATCAAGCGAATGCGAGGGCTAAAAAGTCTGCGCAAGATCTCAACAACGATTAGCAAAATAATCAAAATTGTTGGCCAAATTGGAACAACAAAAAAACTGACTTCGCGATTAAGCGCGTTCAGAGTGATGCCATCTATCGAAGCCGGAGGAACCACGCGAATGCTCGCGCTGTAAAAACCCCACTGACCAATGCCAGATTTCGTTTCGGCAATCAGCATCAAGTGCTTGCCTTGGGCGATTTGCCCTACGTTGACGTTGGTGATGCGCGCCACCTGCCATCCCAGAATATTGGTGACAGTCACCGATACTTTCACAGGATATTTCGACTTGTAGTTATTTTGAAGCGAAACAGCAATGCGCGCCGGTGCGCCCTCGATGTTCCAGCTCGGCTTTGACTCTGCAACAGCGCCACCCACCAACAAAACGCCACCGATCGAGCTGGCACCGGTGGTTGGCATGGGCGAAGCAGCGGGGCTTTGAGTCACCGTGCCGCCGCCGGTTTGGCCGCCCGCTGAACTGCCTTGGCCGCCACTCTGACCTTGGTTCGGGCCTGACCCGGGTGTCGAGTTCTTGGGGGTGGCTTGAACCTTGCCGCCGGTCGAAATCACAAACTTTGCTAGGGTCTGAAGGGCAGCTTGGGTTTCACCCTTTTTTTGAACGCTGGCAGTCACAGTGTGATCACCGGCTTCAAGATTCGGTGGCAGCGAGGCTTTAGTTTTGAACACACCGAATTTGTCGGCAAAGCCGCTCGCAATCAGAACCGGGTCTGACTGGGCAAAAATCTGCACGAATGAATAGGGCTCAAGCCCTGTGAGCTGAATGTCTACAACCGGTGCCGCGCTAGCGGTGTCGCCAATCGGCAGAGTTACAAACTGAGTGGGCGTGGCCGATGGTGTTGAGTCGATCACGCTTGCGCTAACGGTTATGTCGTCAGCCTGCGCCAAACTTGGAGCCAAGAAACTCAAACCCGCTGCAATGCCTAAACCCGCAAGGGGCAGCAGAGCAATGGGTTTTAACCCAAAGAATGACAAACGTTTGAACATTAGCCGTTGCTGGCCTTGCGTTTAGCCTCTGCGTCGGCATAAGCCAGCCACTGTTTAACCTGTCGCTGTCGACTCTTAATGCGGGTGCGAATCACGAAATAGATGATGGCCAAGATGACCAAAATGATCACCCAAGTGGTCGGAAAAACCCATAGGCCTGTGTCGCGACTGATAGTCACAAGGGCTCCAGGGTTCAGCGCGTCTTTGTCTACGTCTGGCACAAGTTTGATTTTTGGATTCAAATAAACCCATTGACCGACCGATGGAATCGTAATCGTGTATTCACGAGTGGTGCCAGGCAAAATCTCGGTGACAGGAGCCACGGCTTGAGTCGCGAGAGGAATGCCAAAAATGCCTGAAACATCGGCGAAAGCAACGGCCTTTAGTGAAACGTTGCCCTTGTTTACGATGGTGAACGACTCGGTGACCACACCGTCAAAAGGGTTGAAAGCTGGGGTGTAACTTGCTCGCATGTTGCTAACCGAAAGATTTGGCACGAGGTCGCCCTTGATGCGAGCATAAAGTCGCGTTACCACGCGGCGTTCGATGCGAATCTGGCCGTCACCGGTTGGCGCCGTTGCAATCGCAATGCCACCGGCGTGGTCACCGGGCGAAGCGTTTGTCGGGGCAGTTAGCGTGAAGGGAATCGACGCGTGAGCGCCTGCCTTGAGAGAAACTTTGATGAGTGGTTGGCCGTTAGAAAAAGCGACCCAGCTACCGACAGCAGTTGGTGCAATGTTTGATGCTGAAACGTCGAACGAACCATCGCTGGTTGTGGTGCCATCGGCAGCATAAACATTGACTGTTAGGTCAGTGGTGCCAACGTTTGAAACATAAAAGAAGTCATTAATGTGCTGACCGGGGTCAAGCTGATATGTGAAGCGCGAACGCAAAAGATCTGGGCCACCGTCGGGCACACCTGGCACACCCGAGAAACCTGAAGTGTCAGGTATCGTCTCGCCGGTGTGCATTTTTGCAGCGGATGCCGCGGCTAGTGCTGGGCTAGCGATTGAGGCGGCGAAGACAAAGGCCAGAGCGGCGGCCAGAAGTTTTTTAGTCATTGTTGAAACAACTTTTCAGCGATAGGGGGGTGTGCGTTAAATGTGTGAAAGGTGGGGAGGAGCCGAAGCTCCTCCCCACCCCCGAGGTTACTTACTTCGAGTAAACAGTCAGGGTTAGCGTTGAGGTATAAGTACCTGCTGGCTTCCACTGAGGTGCAACAAGGGTAAGCGCTGCGTTCACAACAGTTGCGCCAACGTCACCGGCAACAGTGTTGCCAACGGTTGAGTTGCCGAATGCTGCTGATGAGGCAAGGGTGAATGGGTAGGTAGTTGAACCAGCGGTTGATGCGGTGCCGGCAACTGCGTTGCCATTAGCTGGGCGGCTGGTGATGCTTGGTGCGATGCCTAGCTGTGACTTGTCGATAACGATCGCGCTGTTGCTGCCGTTTACGAAGTCAGTTGCTGATGCCTTTAGGTCCCAGCCGTCACGGGTTACAACACGGCCGTCGTTCACGGTAACAGCACCCATTGAACCGGTTGAAGTTGAGTAGTTAGCAACTAGGCTAGCTGAGCTCAAGTTCGCGGTCTGGTTGTTGTCAACGCTAAGCGATAGCTGACCGTTCACTGCGTCAACAACAGTTGCGTTGACAGTGACCGGGCCCGAAACAACTGCGTCGCCCTCAACTGCTGTGGTAGCAGCCGAAGTGGTTACAACGTCAGCAAAACCCGAGCGGGTGAAGGTTGCCTTAGCGGTGAATACCTTGCCAGCGTCGTTTAGAACGGTGGTGTAGTCAGCAGCGGTTGCACCTGAAACAGCCACACCGTTTGCATACCACTGGTAAGCAACGTTGAACTGGTCAGGAATAGCGTTCTGTGCAACAGCGGCGTGCAATACGTCGGTGGTGTGAAGAACGGTGCGACCTGCAGTGATGTTTGCAGCTGACTGGGTGTAGGTAACGGTTGGTGCAGCATAGACATAGTCGGTAGCTGCGGCAGTCCATGCACCGGTGCTTGCAGTAACTGCAATGTAACGGTAGAAGGTCTTGTCAACGGTCACACCGCTGTTGCTCAAGCAAGCAACACCGAGGCTGTAGTTACCACCGGCAGCCTTGACAGCACCAGCACCAGGGGTGCCAGAGGTCAAACCAGCTGGCTTTACGTTTGCCTGTGAAACGTTGGTGGTTCCGCTAACAAACGCTGCAGGAGCATATGCGCTCCAGCTTGACTTGGTGCCTTCTGAACCGCGAGCTGCAAGGAACGCAGCTGCTGAGGTAGAAGTGCCAGGGCAAACTACTGGTGCAGTGATGTCAACAGTGTCACCTGAGGCAATGATGTTGTCGGTCCAAGCAAAAACAGTGCTTGGGGTACCCTGGTAGGCACCGCCGTTGAACAAGTTCAACGGGCCGGCTGAGCCATTTGCCTGAGTGGTGTTGGTGCCAGCAGTTGCCTGTGCAGCGGTGGCAAAACCAGCAACAAGTGCTGACGCAACGGTTGCAGCGATTGCAACGCGAACGATTGATTTCTTCATAATTTTTCTAATCTCTTTCAGTGATTATTGGATTAGTTGTGAGCGAACTGTTTGTCTTCAACAGATGCTGGCAAGAAGCCGAACTTTAGCTTCACGGCAGCAGCGGTGTAGGCACCGAACGAAGGAACCGAAGTCATTGCGGTGTAGGCAGTGGCTGCGTTTGCACCAGTGTTTGGGCCCTGGTAGGTCAAGCTGGTCTCGTTGGTGTAGTCGAACAGTGCGTTAAGAACTGCGTCATAGGCAACGTTGGTTGAGTCAACGCGACGCTTGTCAACGAAGAGGTAGGTGTCGCGACCCCAGGTGCTGTCTTTGTAGTAAGCAACAACTGGAACCATGTTTGGAGCGGTGCCCGAAACAGATGCGGTGCCTGCAACTAGCGAACCTAGCTGAACGCCAGCAGCGATGCGCTTGTAGCTAACACCGTTCTGCATTGCGATCCAACGTGAAGCTGACATCGGCATGATTTCGGTTGATAGAAGACCTGAAGCATCGTGCTCTTGGCCAACCTTGATGCAAGCGCCGCTGGTGAAAGTTGAGTTGTCGGTGATGCCGAGCTTGCTCAAGAAGTCTTTTCGGGTGCCTGAGCCAGCCTGAGGAATCACAGCTGAAGTGATGCCATAAGCAGTCAAGGTGGTTGGGTCACACTGGAAAATCAACTTCATGGTTGCAGTGTCGATGTTGCTTGCGTTGGTCAAACCGCTGCCGTATGCATAAGCAATTGCGTCGCGACCGAAGGTGTAGCGAGCAAGAACGCCGGTAACAGTGTTGTCAACGGTGCCACCGCTTGAACCGCGTGAGATGTCGACCTGACCGTCAATGTGAAGAGCACCGAACTGGGTGTCAACGTTTTGGGTTACAGGCTGAGCGCTTGCAGTGAAGGTGGTGTTGTTGATGATCGACTCAAGAGCCTTGCGACCATCGCCTGAGCCGTTCGGGCGCTGAAAGCGAAGACCGTTTGGCTTGGTGATAATGGTGCCTGAACCGGTTGCGTCGAATGATGCAATGGTTGAGCTGTCTGAGGTGGTGACGCGAACGCCTGAGCCAGTAACGCTGGTGCCGTTAGCAAGTGCGCCAACAACGTCTTCAAGCGTGTCTGAACCTACGATTACATATGAGTTCGACACTGGGTCGAACGCTTTTGCTGGGGTGATGCCAAGTGCAAGGCCAGCAACGGCCATGCCAGAAGCTGCAACGATTGCAGCGATCTTCTTGTTTAGCAAGGGGTGTTCCTTTCATTGGGTTAACCGGCGGTTGGGGAGCCGCCGGATCTTGCGTCTCAAATTTCTTTGAGAAATCTATTTGGAGCGTTTGACTCGCTTTCGGCGGCTGAGTCGCCCATAAATCAGGCTGAGCAGGCTGCCAATAACAAAACCGGCAGGCACGGCACCGGCGAGCGGGCCGCTAGAAGGGTCTGGCGGTGTTGCAGCACCCAAAACCATTTGCGAAGAACCGCCTTCGGCACTCGGTGCTGAATACGATGGTGTCAACGTTGGTGGAACGGTCGGTGAAGTTGTTGGAACAACTGTTGGAACAACCGAAGGAATTGTTGTTAATCCTTGCGAAACCAGCGAGGCCACCTGCATCGCCTGCGCCACGTTACCTTCGCTAAGAGGTGCGTATCCCGGTGGCAACTGACCCAGGTCGGTGCCTGGGGTTTGGCCTTGCGAGGCGGCGAAACGAATGAAGTTTGCATAAATCGGTCGAAGCGTTGTGTCTAAGACACTTGGGTTTACGGCAGCATAAACCGGCATTGTTAGGGGATACGAGTTTGGCGCTGCCTGGGCACTTTCGCTTACAAAGTCGTAGGTTCGAACCGATGGGTTGTCAGATGTAGGCACCATTGCGACCTCAGCCGAGAACAACGACTCGGTCGTGGGGGCAATGAAGTTGCCAGCCGGGTTCAAGAGAGAAGCGGTGACGTTTTGATATTTGTTGGCAGCTGCACTCGTAGTGATTGCAATCACTCTCTGGTTGCCTTGAATCTGGCCACCCGTCTTTGAGAACGCTGGGGGAATCGCGTTTCGGTTCCATCCGCCCAAAATATTGGCGTCGCCGCGAATCACCTTGTATGCGCCAGTTTCGAAGTCGCTTACATACGGTCGCCAAGTTACTAGGTCGATTGGGCCAACACCATTTGCTAAGTCGCTCTTGGTAGTGTCGACAGTCTCAATTGGGTCTGCTTTCGGAAAATCCCGGCGAGGCACCGCCAAGCCAGTGCCGGTTGGGTTCAGCAGAGAATCTGAGCAGTACCAAGGATTGACTCGCATACCCCAAGGGTCTGGCACCCCAGCCATGAAATCTCTGGCCGAAGGGTCAGACATGATGTATGTCCAGATTCGATCTGCAAGGTCTGAACGGCCGAGAGGTGTGATTGAGTCTGAAAGCCCAACCGAGATAATCGACTGGTATTTCCATTCGATATCATTCACCGCCAAAAAGTCTGGGTCGTGAACAAGGTCAATCGCATTCGAACCTGGGTTCGAATAGCTGACGTAACCGAGATGACTTTTATCGGCTGGCGGCACGGCGTTTAGATATGAGCTGGTAAGCAGCTTTGCCAAAAGCCTAGGGGTGAGATTAATGTTCTTAAACGGGCTGTAGTTTGCATCTTTGTAGCCCACTGGAACCTTGCCGAACGGTCGAACGAAACGATCGACCGCAACCGAAACCACTACACCCGATACTGCAATCGGGGCATATAAGAGGGTTCCCGGTTGCTGACTTGGCAGTGGTTCTGAAGTGAGGGCCAATGGTGCTGTGGGGTTAGTCAGTTCAGCCGTTAGGGAATCTGCCTCGTTACCTGTGCTTAGAACAAAAGCCGAGCCAGACGCCCCAGCACAAAGTTTTGGTTGCCAAGAGGCGATGGCTGCCGAGGCTAGTTCGCTGCCCGATAGTTGGTGTTCGGCCGCACCAATAGCGCATCGAACGCCAACTGGCCGAAAGTCTAGTTTGATGGCAATGTTGTGCTTCCACGAGTCATAAAAGAGGCCCGAAGTAGTGATGTAGTTCTGGCCATTATCGTGAGTGCCACGTGGCAAAATAACCAGCCAGCATGATTGACCAGTAGCAGTGTTGCCTGTGACCTGAGGAGTGCCGCAGCCCAAACCTGGTGACTGCATCACAGTTTGAACCTCAAACTTTGAAACACCGTTTCCAGAACTGTCAGCACCAACCCACGGAATAAAGTTTGTGGTTAGCGGGCTAAAGAACTGGTTTTGGTTGACATCTATGTTTGGGTCACGGTGGGTGACTCCATTTGAGTCTTTGGTGACTGACTCAACTTTTTCACCGGTGACGGCCCTGAACGGCACCGCCACATAAGACTGAACGTCAGAGTCGGTTGATCGGTAGGCAAAATCAGCGTCATGTGGGTCAACGGTTGGGGTGTTAACAAAGTTGTCTCGCGTGCCCGCGGCGCTGCCAACCAATCCATACTGGCAGGTTGTGCGATCAGGGTGACCCGGGTTGTTAGGGTCTTCGCCCCAACACTGCGCAATTTGCAGAAAGTTTTCGCCACCGATGTCTCCGGTTGGGCGAATCGATTTTTTGAGACCCGAGTAGCTAATGGTGATGCCTTGAGAAACCAGGTTTGCGGTTTGCGAAACGGTCACTTTTAGGTCAGGAAAAGGCGCTGTTGCAACATAAGGGTCAGACTCTGCCGCGGTCACAGTTTTTGCGCTTGACGTTAAAAGCGTGTCAGCTTGAACTTGGGCCGCCGGCACAACCGCGCTTAGGCCCGCGAAAACTATGGCGCCGATTGTGCCAAACGATAGGGTGCGAAAAAGCGATAGACGCACTTTTAGCGCGTGCATACCTTTGCTGTTCGACACTCGAAATCCATCTCGCGACAAGCCCCATTTATAACTAAGTCGAGGCTAAGCGCCGAACGAAAACTACCCGTGAACGGGTTGCCGCTTTGGGTTATTTTTTAGTCTTTTTTAGGTGAACGTCTGTTGAATATCGTCATTGCGATTGGTGGCGCGATGATGGCTACAAGCAAAAGCAACCCGGCCACGAGCATAGTGATCTGCTGCTGACCAAAACCCTGATCGGGCAAAGTGTATGGGTAGGCTTGCAGCGAGTCAGAGCCGCCCGTGGTCGTGCCGGTGCCGGTGCCCGAGGTTGTGCCGGTGCCCGTGGATGTGCCGGTGCCATCGGTTGTTGTGCCAGTGCCCGAGGTTGTGCCAGTGCCGGTTGAGGTGCCGGCACCTGAGTTGCTGCCGGTGTTCGAAGTGTTGATGCTGCTCGAACCGCCGGTGCCAGTGGTGCACTGGTCAGCACCCTGCTTGTCACAAGCTGCTGGCATTGGCGCTGTCTTTGCCAGCGCGTTGCTTGTTGGGCTGTCGCCTGCTTTGAAGGTTGGGTTGTTGCAACTCTTTGCGTCGGTGTTGGCAGGTGAGTTCGCACCTGGAATTCTCTTGATCTGATCGAAACCAGCCAAAACCAAGTTCATCGGCAGTGGTGAATAGCCCAATGCATCAGCCTGTTGTTGACCTTCACAAAGCATGTAGTGCGCGAATGTTCCCAGCGTTGCACCTTTTTGTGCGGTGAACACACCGCCAACGGCGGTGGGCACGATCATGTATGAGTAGCTAGAAATCGGATACGCACGCGCGTCGGGGTTGTTATAAACGCCATCCAAGATTTGAGTTAGATAGGCATCGCTTTTTGGGTCGGTGTTGATCTTGGCTTGAAGCAAGGCAACGGCCACCGATTGTGCGGTTGGTTCAACATAATAGCCGCCTTTGTTCAAAACTTTGGCCACCGGAAAACCCGCTTTTAGGGCATAGGAATATTCAACGTATGTGATTGCGCCTTCGCCATAGTCTTGACTAACATAACCGGCTACACCGTTCGAACCGCTCTGCGCTTTAAAGCCGTTGTAGGCAGGGTATTGCGAGGTTAGGCCGCAGGGAGTAGGTAGCCCAACTTTTTTACAAAACGCGTTCCAAAGGGTTGGTTGCTGCTTTGACATCCATAGCGTGAACTGAGCTGAGGTTCCTGAACCGTCTGAACGAACCACCGGCAAGATTGGCTTGTTTGGCAGCGCCAGCTTTGGGTTGTCTTTAGCTAGGGCCGGGTCGCTCCAGTTGGTGATAACGCCCGTAAAGATTTTGGTGATGTTTTCACCCGAGAGGCGAAGGTTGGTGACTCGTTGACCTGCGATTTTTAGGTTGTACATAAACGAGGTTCCACCGGCAACAATCGGCATATAGGCATATGGTCGCGTTGAAACCTCTGGGTCTGAGCCGTCGGTTGGGTGCAGTTGAAACGGAATCTCTGAGACGCCAAAGTCGGTTGACCCGGCGATAAAGTCGCGACGACCAGCCGATGAACCGGTGCCTGAGTAGTTCACTGTCATACCATAGTTGGCAGCCACGTTTTTGCGCCACTGGTCAAGTGCGTTCTGCGACCAAGTCGAACCTGTGCCAGTGATTGGCACATAGGTTGCGGCCGTTGCAGCTTGGCCGCCCTGCACCGACGCCAAACCAATCAGCGCCACTGCGATGGTTGCTAAACGACGCACAAGTTTTGATTTAGCCATTGGTTCACTTCGCTTCATTTGGGTTGGCTGCAGTTAGAGGGTCGTTGTCACTTGCGCGCTTTGCCGCGCGAACACCAATTCGGTATTCGTCAAGACGTGATTGGTGCAGCACTCGAGCGCGCTGACGGTCTGAGAGTTGGCCTGGGCCTTTGCCGCCGATGAGTCTCGCGAGCGCAAATAGCAGCAGCACCACGAGCAGCAGCACTGCTGCTGTGCCGAAACCGCGGGCAATAAAGTTTGGTTCTGGCGACTTAATAAAGGTGAAGACCTGCAGCGGCAGTGAGATCATTGGGTCTTTAGTGGGGTCGGTGTTCATAACCGAGGTGATGCCTGAAGTGAGCAAAACAGGTGAAGTTTCACCGATGCCTCGCGCTGTGCCCAAGATTACTGCGGTGACTAAACCCGAACGTGATGTTGGCAGCACGACAGACCAAACGGTTCGCCAACGGGTTGAACCCAGCGCATAGCTGGCCTCGCGCAAATTGCCGGGCACCAATCTCAGCACAACATCTGAAGCACGAATAATGATCGGCAGCATCATGACGCTGATTGCGAGTGCTGCAGCAAGACCAGATTTTTGAAGAATGCCGGTGCGAATCAGTGCCGAAAAGATGAACAGACCGGCCACGATTGAAGGCAGTGCCGTCATTGCGTCTGAGATGGTGCGAACGAAGCGAGCGAAGTTGCCACCGATTTCGTTTAGGAACACCGCCGTGGTGATGCCTAGCGGAATCGTGATGAGCAGGGCGATGCCGATTTGAAAGAGTGTGCCCACAATGGCGTGGATGATGCCACCCACGTCAAGCCCATCTAGTGGGCCGGCGAGCTCCATGGTTTGGGTGAAGAAGTTGAGGTGCGGAAAAGCGTCTTGGCCTCTTATCAGCGTAAACACAACCACGAAAAGCAGTGAGCTCACCAGAATGAAACCGGCGCTGTAAAGCAGCACGGTTACGATGCGATCTTTGATTTCTTCGCGCTGACCATTGAATGAGGTGAGCATCACATAGAAAATCAAGAACAGAAAATAGGCCACCACCACAAAGCCCACACCACCGGTTAGTGGCGTAAACCAGCCAAAAATGAGCATTGTGGTTGCTAGTGATGCAACCGCCGCACCAATCACAGAGAACAGCTCTTCGGCGCGCACACCGTGAAGTTTGCGTTTTTCGCCCTCAGGCGCCAAAACTTCGCGGTTGGGCAAGAAGGTGCGAGTTTCTAAAGCAGTTGTCATTAGCTGTCAGCCCCCGAACGTGAGCGGGCAACAATTGACGATGCGGTGAAGTTGATGACCATGGTAATTAAAAAGAGCACTAGACCGGCAGCCATGAGCGCCGACAACCCAAATGGTGTTGACTCGCCATATCGCAGCGCGATCAACGATGACACTGAGTTTGTGCCCGACTGCAGAATCTGCCAGTTGATGCTAAAGATTGGCGAGATGATCATATAGACAGCAATGGTTTCACCGAGCGCGCGGCCCAGACCCAGCATTGTGCCACCGATAATACCGCCGCGACCAAACGGCAAAACCACAGCACGAATCATTCCCCAGCGGGTTGAACCCAAAGCTAAAGCGCCTTCGCGTTCGCCAACCGGCGCCTGTGAGAAAGCCTCGCGCATCACCGAAGTTTGCGTTGGCACAACCATTAGGCCAACGACAATTCCAGCGATGAATGCCGAAGATGTGAAAGCGCTCGGCTCAGTTAGGTGATGACCCTGTGGGTCGGTAACTGCCAAAAAGGGAATCCACCCGAAATAGGTAGACAAGAACTGTGACACGGGAATCACGTTTGCCTGCAAAAAGAAAACACCCCATAGGCCAAAAATCACCGAAGGAACCGCTGCCATGAGGTCAACCAGTGGAATCAATATCGCCTTTAGCTTTGCTGGCAAAACTTCTGAGATCAAAAGTGCCGTGCCAAATGCCAGCGGAAAAGAGACGCAAAGCGCAATGACGGCAATCGTGACCGTGCCGGCGAGAATCGCTGCAATGCCAAACTTGTGGGCTTGAGGCTGCCAGGCCTGTTCAGTTAGAAAGTTGAAACCTGCGGTCGAAATCGCCTGTGAGCCGTTGATAGACAAAAATAGACCAACTGCAAGCATGATGCCCACGGTGATGCCGCCGGCGCTTCTGGCAACAGCGCGAAAAATAATGTCGGCGACCGGCTGGCGAACCCGAAAAGGGCGTGGTGAATCTGCGCTAGCAAGTTTGTCAAAAGTTTTGTTGGCCACAACCACTGTGCCAATGGGCAGACCATTGATGTCGGTCATGACAAATCCTTTGCCCTTCAACTTGTTATGGCTAGTGCTCGGGCCAACCGAGCAGGTTTAGCTTGCCCGCGATTGCGGGTTTGCTTAAACCTAACTTCGCTAGTTGAACAGTGCGAAACAAGTTGGTGTCTTTTAGGTGCTATTTGGGTTTGCTTAAACCAATAGCGAGGCGATTAGCGACCGAGACTTCTCGAGTTCACTCGTCGTTTGCAATACAAGCGACATCACAACCTTTCGGTCGCCATTTCGCCTGAAGAGTCTCGCTTTAAGCCAGGCGTCAAGAATCGAAAGGTCGTTGATTTCGCCGAGCAGGGTTTGGGCTTTCACAAACAGCTTGCTTTCTTCACCGATTGCCTCGGCCAGATAGCGTGCTTTTTTGCAATCTAACCTGAGCTTGTGCAATTTTTTGTAACTTGCCCCCACCAGTTGTTTGGCACTCAAAGCCTTTTCGATTGCCTGGGTGCGGCCCTGCATTTTCTGGTTCAATTCAGCCGAAAGAGCAGTGATGCGTTTTGGTTTAACTGCTTCTAACAGCAGACCCGTTTTGATTGCTGTGAGCAACCGATTCTTTCGTGCCGATGTCAAGGTTTTAAAGGCTTTAGCCCTTGCCGTTTTGCTGGTCTCGGCCAGCTCGGCTTGCAGCGCCAAAACAGTCATTTTGTATTTCTGATATTTGGCTGGCTTAGAAACCAAATTTTGCATTTTGTCTAAGGCGATGCCTTCAAGCATCGCGCGTTGCACATCTAGATCACGCAGCGGTTGAATCTGCTTATCAAGCCACGCCAGCTCAACAAGCCATTTGCTTATTTGCGACTGCCGCGCAAAATATGGTGCGAAAAACTTGAGACGACTTCGCAGAGTTCTTATAGCCACTCTAAAATCGTGCAGCGGCTCGGGGTTCTCACCCAGCAGCTCATCTTCGGTCAGAACGTGCAACACGGCTAGGGGTTCAAGCAGGCTTTGACGCAAGAAAGCTTCTGGGTCTTCACCCAGCAGGTTTCGAACATCCCGGCTACTAGCCACTTAAACTGCCCCGCCACCCTCTGCTAACAGCTGCTCGAACGCATCAACAAAAACGCTGCTATCTTGCGCGCCTGAAACGCCGTATTTGCCTTGAATCACAAAGAACGGCACTCCGGTGATGCCATAATCTTGAGCCTGCTGCAAGTCAGCAGCCACATCGTCAAGAAATTCGCCGCTCACTAGAGCATCGCGCAGCCCGGCGGCATCCAAGCCAATTTCAACACCGAGTGCAACAACATCTTCAACCCGACCAATATGTTTAGCCTCAACAAAGTGGGCGCTCATCAGCCGCTCTTTCATCTCGGCCTGCTTGCCCTGTGATTTCGCGTAGTGCAGGGCAAGGTGACCTAACGAGGTGTTTGTCATAATTTGGTGTTCGAGGTCATAGTTCAGGCCGACCGACGCCGCAATCTGCGTCACGCGCTCACTCATGCGAGCAACGGTTTCAAGGTCGAGACCCTTGTGCTGCGCCAAATAGTCGCGCTGGCTGCCCTCATAGTCAACGGGCATGTCTGGGTTCAAAAAGAAACTGTGATATTCAACGTCAAATGGCACACCCGGGTGTTTCACGTGAAACTGTTCGATGGCTGCCTCAAGTTTGCGCTTGCCGATGTAGCACCAAGGGCACGCAATGTCTGACCAGACATCAAGTTTGATAACGTCGTTCATATCGCTCAACGCTAACCTGCTTGAGCCCTTTTAGCCAACTGAGGTGAACTTGAACTTAGACGACGCCTCAAAGTTGCTGCTGAACATAGTTGGCATGCGGGTTGAACTTCACACCACCAAAACTCAGTCTTATTTGCGTTGGTTAGTGGGCGATGCGGTCGTTGCGTGGCAGCGCCCGTTGAGCAAAAAAGACGTGGCGGCTACCGGGGTCGCCGGCGACGTCATTGCGGTGCATGTGGCTGATATTGGCGAAAAAGCTGCGTGGATGATCGCGGCGCCAGCAACCTGCTTTGATTCACCGCACTTTTCGGGTTACCCCGCAGTGCTAATCAACCTGACGACGGCTGACCCTCAAGTTCTTTTCGAAATTGCCGATGCAACAGCTGAAAGAGCGCGGGTCTAAGCGTCGAAGTCAGCTCGGTTGAGCTCTGCCAAGTTTTTGCGCGTCGAAGCAAAGAGCGCGGCAAGCAAAACCAGGGCAGCCAAAATGCCATACATGATTTTGCCACCAAAAACGTCAACTCCCCAACCAACCAGGCTCATCGACATCATCGGGCCGGCTGTCCAGATAGTCATCTCAAGGCTAAATACTCGACCACGCTTATTGGCGGGTATCTTGCGTTGAATAACGGTGTTGACCAGTGGTGGCAGAGGCCCCCATCCGAGCCCCAATAAAGCACCACAAACCAGCATCGCCCACTGCGGAGGAAAAAATGCCATCGGAATCATGCTCAGCGAAAGCATTATGGTGGCCAGCCTGAACGTGTTGCTGTAGCTCAGATGCTTGGTTATTTTCTCGAAACCGAGAGAACCCACAGTGGTGAAAATGGCCATCGTTGAAATCAAGAAACCCAAACCCTGCGGGTCATGGGCAAGGTTATAAAGCTTAGGCAAAACAACCATTTCGGTTGGCAAATAAATAACAGCCAAACCCAACATTGTTGTCATAAGCAAAAGCACCGACGGGGTGGTGAAAAGAATTTTGAAACCCTGAATCGAATAGCTCACCCAGTGGCGACCCTCGTCATCATCGTGAGCCTCGCGATGCTCAACTACACGAATCAACATCGTCGCGAAACCACTCAAGGCACCCAACGCCGCAACCACCCAAAAAGTGTCATTGGCGCCCATCCACTGAATGCACAGCGCAGCCAGTGCCGGGCCAATCGCAAAGCCAGCAGCCACAATCGATTCGTGAATTGAGTTAGCTCGCTCAAGCGAAATGTGACCCGCGCCAGCCGCATCGGGAATCAAACTTTTGCGGGCCGTTGCGCCACCAGAACCGACGGCAGAACGCACCAGCATCACGAAAATCAGAAAAGCAAAGTTCACATTGCCAGCAAGGGCAGCCCACACCGGAATCGCCATAGTGACAAAAGCGTTCACCAGCTCGATAAAAATCGCCGAACGGCGGCGACCATATTTGTCGATGATTGAGCCAACAATCGGCGAAAGCAACAAACCCGGAATGCTGGTTAGAGTCACTGCCAGACCCGCCGCGCTGGCCTGGCCGGTGAGCGCAATCGCCATCCACGGCATCAGCATAAATACCATCGAACCCGAACTAAAGCCAATAAAAGACGACAGCTGCAAAAACACAAATGGGGCCAAACGGCGTTTAGTTTGTGGTGGTGTCATGTCGAGGTTCCTCATAGATCGTTGGTCTCAGCCTAACCCGAGCTCGCTAATAACTCGAGATGCTGGCGCGCCCGGCTGGGGCAGCAGCCAGAGGCCCATTGCTAGTCTTAAGAAATGCGCGCATGGCACCGGTCGATTCTTGTTTATTTTGCTTTCTTTGGTGTTGCCTGGGCATCATGGGCGGTGCGGCTGCCCGAAGTCAAAACTCTGATCGGGGTGTCAACCGCCGAACTTGGTTTGGTTTTGTTGGTCGGCTCAATCGGCTCGCTCTCGGCCCTGCTTACCAGCAACCGGTTCATTGAACGTTTCGGCACAAAACCGGTTTTGCAGGGTGGCTTCGCATTGTTTGTTGTGGCGCTAAGTGCTGCGGCATTCGCCGCCAGCCTGCACTCACCCATCGCCGTAGCCGTTTTTGCTTTTCTATTGGGCTTTGGTGTTGGTGTTGCCGACGTGGCCCAAAACGTTGACGGCTCACAAATCGAGCAGCAGCTGGGTCGTTCAATCATGCCGCGCCTTCACGCCGCATATTCTTTTGGCACACTCGCCGGTGCTGGTTATGGAGCGGTCGGCGCCTGGGTTAATCTCAGCATTCAGTGGCAAACTTTTGCCTTGCTGCCTTTTGCCGCAGCTCTGGTTTTGTGGTCGCACAGGCATGTGCCGGTTGGCACCGGTCGCATCGAGTCAGCACCGGGTGTTGGCGCAAACTCATCAGTGATTGATGCGACGGCTGGTGACAAGCTTGGCCGCCAAAACGCATTCAAGCTTTTGTTTGGTTCGAGTCTCTTTTTGGTTGGCTTGGGCATTTTTGCCATCACGCTGGTCGAAGGCGCTTCGAACGACTGGTTGGCACTGTCTTTGGTTGAGAACTATGGCGCCTCACACTCCAACGCAGGTGTTGGCTATGCCTTTTTAGTTGGCGCCATGGCAATCACACGCTTTTTTGGTGGCAACCTGGTTGACCTTTGGGGTCGCGATGTGGTTTTGCGGCGCGCCGCGATTATTGGCGTAATCGGCATCGTTGCCATCATTTTTGGCCCAGCACTTTTCGGTGGTGCAGCGCTTTTTTTTGCGTGGATAGCCTCCGGCCTCTGGGGCATCGGTGTTGCCTTGGCTTTTCCGCTGTTTCTTTCGGCCGCAGGTGAGGGTAATGACTCTGCCAGACGTGTGGCTTTAGTTGCCACTTGTGGATACACCGCGTTTTTGGTTGGACCCCCGTTGCTCGGTCTTTTGGGCCAAACTATCGGGTTGCTCAACATGTTTTTTGTTTTGGCGGCTTGTTTGGTTTTGGCTGCGGCGCTTGCCAGCGCTTTGAGGCCTTCGAACCTGCAACGCTAGTTGGGCTTGCCCTAGCCTTTGAACCTTAGCTCCATTCGAGCCCGCAACTTTGACTAAGCTTGCTGGGCCGGGGGCAACTAGCGGTTATGACGCAAAGTGATAGAAAGCGAGCATTACCGCTATCGCAAGCATGACTGCTGCGATCGAAAAGTCTAAGATGCGCCAGAATAATGGGCGGCTCATCAGCTTGGCTGCGGCTCGCGAGGCTAGCACCATGCTGGTGAACCAAATGGTGTTTGCCGTGATGGCTCCGATGGCAAAAAGCCATCGGTTGTCACCAAACTGGCTGCTGATGCTGCCAAGAAGCAAGACTGTGTCGATATAGACGTGTGGGTTCAAAAATGTGAGAGCCAAGAGGGTGAGCGCCACTTTTTTGCGCGAACCACTTTCACCTAGGGTGACGGCCAGCTGTTCGCTTGCGAAGGCTTTGCGAAGCGCAGTGTAGGCAAACCAAAGCAAATAGGCCACGCCAACCCAGCGAATAACTTCGAGAAAAACGGGTAGGTGAGTGACCAGCGCGCCGAGGCCGAGCGTGCCTAGGCTGATTAGCAGCGCGTCACCAAGTGCGGCCATGACGATTACCATGCCCGAATATTTTCGTGTTAGGCCTTGTCTAATCAAAAAAGCGTTTTGCGCGCCGATGGCAATAATCAGCGAGAAGCCTGTGAGAACACCAGATAGTAGCGCGAACATCATTACAGCCTAATGCCGCGGGCGTGGTTTGTTGGGGTTCATTTGATGGCCGCAACATTGGTTTGTGCCGTATGTCGCTTTGCATTGAGATTGCTTAGCATTTATGCTACAACCATGGGACGCAAACCGAAATCAGAAGAAGCTGCCGTCGTCAGCCAGATCGAGCGCTTTCGAGGGCTCGCGGGCATGAGTCGACAAGAACTCGCTGACGCGGTGGGCGTGCACTACCAAACCATCGGCTACATCGAACGCGGCGAATACAGCCCAAGCCTCGTGTTAGCCCTCAAGTTTGCTAAGGCCCTGGGCGCAAGCGTCGAAGATATTTTTCAGCTGGAGGAAAACTAATGAACATTCGGGGCGTTCTCGGCTCGGTCGCCGGTCTTCGCACAATGGCCATTGCCGTTTGCACAGCCACTAACCTGTTTTTCGTCAGCATCTTTGTCGTGAGCCCGAATGATCAAACTGGTTTCAGTCTTGGGCCACTAAAGTTCACGCTTTTCACATTGATGATCGCACTTTTTGTAGCGCTTAGATTCGCGATGAAGTCTTTAACATCTGCAAAAGATGAAGATCTCGATGAGCTTCAACTAAAACTTCGCGATGACGCCTATCGATTGGGCTACTTGGTAGTTCGACGAGTCGGCCTCGGTGCGCTCATAGCAATCTCACTGGTTTCAGGGCCGGTCATTCGCTTCTATTACGACAATGTTGCTCGAGCGGGTCTCGCACCAAACAACAGCTCTTACTTCTCGATAGCTCTGAAAGCCTGGTTTGAGCCAGCGAACCTGATGATTTTTGTTCAATCCCTGCTTTTCGTGCTGACTTTTACCGCCTATTGTTTTCCGTTGGTGATTTTGGCGTGGCGTCAGGCGAATTTCTTAGCCACGCTAACTGCCGATGAGCGCTTGGCTGCGATGGCAGTTTCACCCAGGCTCGATGTGAAAGCCAGCAACCTACAAGAGTCAGCGCAGGTGATTGCTAAACATGTCTTGCGGTTTCGCTTGCAGTTGAGCGTTGTAGCAATCGGATGGCCAATACTTCTCTCGGCTGCGGCATGGGGGCCGTATCTTTCTGGCGGCATCTGGAGCAACTACATCATGCCCGCGGGATTCGCCTTTGCAATTCCGTTTATGCTGTTCACTCTGTGGGTTCACTTTGCTGGCATGTTCAAGCAACGAGTGATTTTGAACGAACTCAAATCATTGGCCGTTAGTGACACCTCGCTGCAAAAAACCTACCGCACGGTTCATCGCCTAGCCATTGCCACCGGTGTGTTTAGTGTGGCTTTGCCAGTATTGTCTGTGGCATCGGCTGCGCCTTCAACCAATCGTTATCTTTTCGGCGGATGGGTACTTGCACTGGTGTGCAGCCTCGGCACGCTTGCCGCTCAGACCTCGAGCTTCATGGTGGCCGATCGCACCGCGAAGCGCTTTGCTACCGATGCAGCGAAGCTCATTGCGACCGGCGCCGAGCCTGCTGCTAGCTAGGCGCTGACGTAGAGTTCTTGAACGCGCACTGGTTCAACTAGCTTGCCGTCGGTGCCTGCCATGATTCGTGCCACGCTTGGGGCATCGTTGTGAATCATCCACAGCTCGCGAGACTGCCAGCTCTCAACGAACACAAGGTCGCCGTTCACGTCATCGTGCAGCGCATAGGTTAGGCAACCAGGCTCAGTGAGCACGCCGGCTTGCTCGGTTAGCAACAGGGTGCGAACTTCTTCGCGAAACTCTGGCTTGACTTTAAAGGTGGCAACTACGACGCAAGTATTCATTGCTCTAGCGTAGCCTGCGGCTACACTTTTGCATTCGCGCTCAACTATCGACAGTGAAGCGTTCTGGCGAAATAAAAAAGTGGCCACCCCGAAGGGTGACCACTTTTTTCTATTCTGTGGAGAATAGGGGAATCGAACCCCTGACCTCCTGCTTGCAAAGCAGGCGCTCTACCAATTGAGCTAATTCCCCGGATCGGTCAGTTTCTCTTTCGAGATACTATCCGGTGGGCCTAGGAGGACTTGAACCTCCGACCTCTTCATTATCAGTGAAGCGCTCTAACCACCTGAGCTATAGGCCCTTAGAGCCTTTTCAACTTTAGTAGCTTTTTGCGAATATTCCAAACTGAGAACAAAAATAAGTCTAGTTGTTTGTGAAGCCCACTGAGATGCCGCCAACAACTTTGCCAATTGCGTTGAAGATTAGGGTGCCAACCAGGGTTAGCAAAGTGCCGCTGATGATGTTGAAAATCGCCAAACCTCCGCCCAAACCTAGAACTCGAGGCAGGCTGATTTGCGAACCAACATCAACTGAGCTGCTGTCGTTGCCGATCAGAGTGGTCAAGAAGCTGCTTAGGCTGCCAAACAAACCCGACTGGCTGGCTGCTAGCCAAATCAAGAAAAACAGAATGACTGTGGCAATGCCCAAGCCGATCTGCAGCAAAAAGCCGAACTTCACGGCAGACCACACGTCGATGCGAACTAGCTTGAGTTTCACTAGCTTTACGCCGGCGCGGGTTGTGCTTTTTTCATTTTCAGTCATTCGGTTTACTCCTGATCTGGTTCGATCTCAGTTGCTTCGACTGCAGCATCTTCTGCGGCTGCGGTTGCAGCTGCATCGACCGATGCTTCGCCTTCGGCGGTTTCTAGTGATGATTCTGCCACTTCAGCCTGAGATTCTAGGTTGCGTTCAGTATTTCTTGCGAAACCAATCACACTATCTTCGCCGTCAAATCGTGCAAACACAACACCCATGGTGTCGCGGCCTCGAGCCGGAACCTCTGCCACTGCGCTGCGCACGACTTTGCCGCTTGCCAAAACGACCAGAACTTCGTCGTCTTCGCCGGCAATGATTGCGCCAACTAGGTCGCCGCGCTTTTCTTCGAGCTTCGCAACCTTGATGCCGATGCCGCCGCGATTTTGCAGGCGGTATTGGTCAACGCTGGTGCGTTTGGCAAAGCCACCCTCAGTCACAACGAACACATAACCTTCGTCGCTAATCACGCTTGCAGAGAGCAGGTGGTCACCCTCTCTAAAGTGCATGCCGATGTTGCCCGAAGTGTCGCGACCCATTGGGCGAAGCGATTCATCACTTGCCGAGAAGCGAATCGACATGCCCTTGCGCGAAACCAAAAGCAGGTCGTCTGCCTCGGTGGCCAACAGTGCCGAGACAAGCTCGTCTTCTTCGCGCAACTTGATGGCGATGATGCCGCCGGTGCGAGGGGTGTCATAGGCAGTCAGCGAAGTTTTCTTGACTAGACCGTCGCGGGTTGCTAGAACAAGGTATGGCGCCTGCTCATAGTCGCGAAGGTCAAGAATCTGAGCGATCTGTTCGTCTGGTTGCATGGCTAGCAGGTTTGCTACGTGCTGACCCTTGGCATCGCGGCCGGCCTCTTGAACTTCGTAGGCACGGGCTCGATACACGCGACCCTTGTTGCTAAAGAACAGCAACCAGTGGTGAGTTGTGGTCACAAAGAAGTGTTCAACTATGTCGTCGGCGCGCAGGCTTGCACCCTTGACGCCCTTGCCGCCGCGGTGCTGTTGGCGATAGTTGTCGCTCTTGGTGCGCTTAATGTAGCCACCGCGAGTAACGGTGATCACCATCTCTTCTTCAGGAATCAAGTCGAGCGTAGTAACACCGCCGTCGATGCCGCCGATGATTTCGGTGCGACGGTCGTCGCCGTGCTTTGCCACAACGGCAGTTAGCTCTTCGCTAACAATGCTGCGCTGACGAGCTGGGTCAGCAATGATTGCCTTGTATTCAACAATCTGCGCTTCGAGTTCTGTGGCTTCGTCAATAATCTTTTGACGTTCGAGAGCGGCCAGCTGACGCAACTGCATGGCAAGAATTGCGCGGGCTTGAAGTTCGTCGATGTCAAGCAATGCGATTAGGCCATCGCGAGCCTCATCAACAGTTGCGCTGCGACGAATCAACGCGATTACTTCGTCGAGAGCATCGAGGGCCTTGAGGTATGCACGCAAAATGTGGGCGCGTTCTTCGGCCTTGCGAAGACGAAACTGTGTGCGGCGCACGATGATCTCGATCTGGTGGGTTACCCAGTGCGTGATGAAGCCATCGAGGCTCAAAGTGCGTGGCACGCCGTCGACCAGCGCAAGCATGTTTGAGCTGAAGTTTTCTTCGAGCTGTGTCTGCTTATAGAGGTTGTTCAAAACCACACGAGCAACAGCATCGCGCTTTAGAACGATGACCAAACGCTGACCCGTGCGACCCGAGGTTTCGTCGCGAATGTCGGCGATGCCAGCAAGGCGACCCTCTTTAACCAGGTCGGCAATCTTGAGCGCGAGGTTATCAGGGTTCACCTGATATGGCAGCTCGGTAACTACTAGGCAGGTGCGACCCTGAAGTTCTTCAACGTTTACGACTGCGCGCTGACGAATCGAACCGCGACCGGTGCGGTAGGTCTCTTCGATTCCTGCGCGGCCCAAAATGGTTGCGCCGGTCGGAAAATCAGGGCCCTTAACGCGCTCAAGCAGAGCCTCAAGCAGTTCTTCGTTGCTGGCCTCTGGGTTGGCGAGGTGCCAAAGTGCACCAGAAGCAACTTCGCGCAGGTTGTGCGGTGGAATGTTCGTCGCCATACCAACTGCGATGCCAATTGAGCCGTTGACCAAGAGGTTTGGAATTCGGCTTGGCAAAACGGTTGGCTCTTGGGTGCGGCCATCGTAGTTGTCTTGAAAATCAACGGTTTCTTCGTCGATGTCGCGAACCATTTCGAGAGCCAGCTGGGCCATGCGACATTCGGTGTAACGCGGTGCCGCAGCCGGGTCGTTACCTGGCGAGCCAAAGTTTCCTTGGCCTGAAATCAGCGGATACCTGAGGTTCCAGTCTTGAACCAGACGCACCATGGTGTCATAGATCGCGCTGTCACCGTGAGGGTGATACTGGCCCATCACGTCGCCCACCACACGCGAGCATTTTGAGAACTGTTTGTCAGGGCGGTAGCCGCCGTCATACATGGCATAGAGCACGCGACGGTGAACCGGTTTTAGACCATCGCGCACGTCTGGCAGTGCGCGACCCACGATTACGCTCATTGCATAGTCGAGATAGCTGCGTTGCATTTCAACCTTGAGGTCGACCTGCTCAATCTTGTCGATAAGTTCGTTCTGTTCTTCAGTCATTTCAAAAACTTTCTAGGATGCTCGTTATCGGGTGCGATGCGTTCGACTAGATGTCGAGGAATCGGACATCCTTGGCGTTTTGTTGAATAAATGTTCGGCGGGCATCGACGTCTTCACCCATCAAAGTTGAGAAGATTGCGTCGGCCTCCATTGCGTCGTCGAGTGTCACCTGAAGCAGCGTGCGGCGGTCTGGGTCCATTGTGGTTTCCCAAAGCTCGTCGTAGTCCATCTCGCCTAGACCCTTGTAGCGCTGAATCGCGTTTTCTTTAGGAATTTTGAGGCCGGCAGCCGCACCGGCAGCCAAACGTTGGTCGCGCTCTGCATCGCTGTAAACATATTCGTGAGCGGTGTTTGACCACTTAATTTTGTAAAGTGGCGGCTGCGCTAGATAAACGTATCCGTGCTCAATGAGAGGTTTCATGTAGCGGTATAGCAGGGTGAGCAAAAGCGTGCGAATGTGCTGACCGTCGACATCGGCGTCTGCCATTAGAACGCACTTGTGATAGCGCGCCTTGGTCACGTCGAAATCATCTCTGAAGCCGGTGCCGAAGGCAGTGATCAAAGCCTGCACTTCGGTGTTGGCTAGTGCACGGTCTTGACCTGCGCGCTCAACGTTCAGGATTTTTCCGCGCAGTGGCAAGATGGCTTGGGTTTCTGGGTTGCGACCGCGCATTGCTGAACCACCGGCCGAGTCACCCTCAACAATAAAGATCTCTGACTTTGCTGGGTCTTTGCTTGAACAGTCGCGCAGCTTGCCGGGCATGCCGCTTGACTCGAGCAAACCTTTGCGTCGCGCACCGTCGCGCGCCTTGCGGGCGGCAAGTCGAGCGCGAGAGGCGTCGAGAGCTTTGCCAATGATTGCTTTGGCGGCTGACGGGTTGCGGCCAAACCAGTCAGTTAGTTCTTCGTTAACTACTCGCTGAACAAATGACTTAACCTCGGTGTTTCCAAGTTTGGTCTTTGTCTGACCTTCGAACTGCGGCTCACTGAGCTTCACTGAGATAACCGCAGTCAAACCCTCGCGGCAGTCATCACCGGTTAGGTTCTCGTCTTTTTCTTTCAAAATGCCTTTTTCGCGGGCATATTTGTTGACCAGTGTGGTTAGCGCGGCTCTGAAGCCCTCTTCGTGGGTGCCGCCCTCATGAGTGTTGATGGTGTTGGCATAGGTGTGAACGCTTTCGTTATAAGCGTTGGTCCACTGCATAGCTATTTCGACGGCGAGGTTTTTCTCTTTAGTCTCTGCCTCGAATGAAATGATTTCTTCGTTAACGATTTCGGCTTTTTTGACCGCGTTCAAATATTCAACGTAGTCTTCGAGGCCGCGCTCATAAAAATAAACGTCGTTGCGGCCATCGCGTTCGTCTTTGATCGAGATGCGCAAACCCTTGTTCAAGAAACACATTTGCTGAAAACGGCTGCGAAGAGTTTCATAGTCATATTCAACGGTTTCAAAAATTTCTGGGTTTGCCAAAAACTCAATGGTTGTGCCGGTTTTGTCAGAAGGTTCGCCCTGAGCAAGCGGTGCGTCTGGAACACCGATTTTGTATGACTGGTTCCACAGAAAACCTTCGCGCGCAACCTGCACCTTGAGCTTGCTTGAAAGTGCGTTTACGACCGAGGCACCAACACCGTGAAGACCACCAGAAACTGCATAACCGCCGCCGCCAAATTTGCCACCGGCGTGCAAAATGGTTAGAACCACCTGAACGGTTGAGATGCCTTCGGTTGGGTGAACTGAGACCGGAATTCCGCGACCGTTGTCAACACAGCGAATCCATCCGTCTTTTGTGATGGTGACTTCGATCGTGTCGCAATAGCCTGCGAGGGCTTCGTCTACTGAGTTGTCGACGATCTCATAAACCAAGTGGTGCAAACCGCGAGGCCCAGTAGAACCGATGTACATGCCGGGGCGCTTGCGAACGGCTTCTAGGCCTTCGAGCACCTGGATGTTGCCGGCGTCATAATTGTTTTCAGGCGTGGTCATATTAAGTTGATGCTCCTTGTTTCACGAAGGTTAGTTCCGGTGAACTGCGGCTGCACGAGCCGACTGATATTCGGGTTGACTAACCCTGCAATTCTACCTTGAGGGGCGACATTTTTAGTGCTGCGTTAGCAACCTGTAATAGGGCTATCACGCCATATCAAACCCGCGTTCTAGTTTTCAGCCTGCCCTGATTTCGTGGGGCCGCCTAGCTAGCTTTTTAGCCGTAGGTGTCTCTCGGCCCTCGGCCAGGAACCGACCTTTGGCCTTTCTTCCATGACGGTGCCTGTGGCCCAACAAACCTGACCTGTTCGATCTCGAGCGCAGCGAATTGATTTTGAATTTTTGCCAGAATTTCGGCCTGCATTAGTTTGAGCTGCGTTGCCCAAGCCGTCGACTTGCACCGCACTGTGAGAGTGCCTTGGCTCAGGTTCTCTGGGTTTGAGTTTGATGCGTTGAGATCACCAACGACCTCAGCCCATTTTGCGAAAAGCTCGGCTTGAGCAATCTGCGTTTGCCAGCCGAAACTGTTTAAAACATCATCGAGGCCACTCGCCGCCGTTTTTGGGTCGCGACCCGGGCCAAACGGCTTGGTGATTTTGTTCTTGGCATTTTCAATGCGTTTTCTGGTGTCGCGGCTGACACGACCAGTTACTGCGGCACGCATCGCAAAATAGAACTCTTGCGCAAAATCGTAGTGTTGATTGTCAGTCACTTTGAGCCTCGCCACCAGAAACCTCAGTTGACTCGCGCGAAACCTCGCCTGCTGCAACAAAGTAAGGTCTAGTTTTTAAGCCAGCCGGAACATCTTCAGCCACCGCCGCCGTGATAAAAACTTGCTCGTTGTTTTGCACAAGCTCTGCTAACTTGTTTCGTCGCCCCGCGTCGAGCTCGGCAAAAACATCATCCAATATCAAAATTGGGTCACCGGTTTTAGTCTCAGCTCGAAGCAGCTGAACTGATGCCAACCTAAGAGCCAGGGCAAAAGACCAGCTTTCGCCGTGACTTGCATAACCCTTGACAGGCAAAGATCCGAGCTTGAACAGCAGGTCATCGCGCTGAGGGCCAATCAACGTTAATCCGCGCTCTAGCTCTTTTGGGCGAATTTGCGATAGTTTCACGTGAAACTTATCTTCGAGCTCAGCCCGACTTAGGCCGGCAGCCGACTCAAGATAGTCGGCGCCATCTGCATCGTCGTCGAACCCGGTTTTTATCGCATCACCCAAGACCGAAGATTTGACTTCTATGCTCGGTTCGTTGTTTGAGCTTGCTATCGATTTGTATGCCGAATCTACGTGCGGAACCAGCCGGTCGATTAGGTCAAGCCGCGCTTCGATTATTTCAGCGCCATATTTTGCGAGACTGGAATCCCAAGCGTCAAGGGTTGCCAGTGCAGACCCAGTGGTTTTAGTGGCGCGGGCACTCTTAAGCAAACTGTTTCGCTGTTTCAGAACTCGTTCATAATCGCTAAAAACCCCGGCAAAACGCGGCCATATCTGCACAACCAACTCATCGACGAAGTCGCGGCGGTTGCTTGGGTCGCGTTTGACAATGTCAAGGTCTTCGGGGGCGAAGATCACGCTGTTCACTAAACCGAGAATGTCGCGCTGCTTTGTTAGGTCGCTTTTATTTACCCGAGCTCGATTCGCTGAGGTTCGATTTAGTTCAACCTCAAGCAGCGCCTCACGTTCATCAACAACTGCGATGGCTCGAATCAGCGCCGAATCTGACTGGTTGTTGATTAGTGGCAAGTATCCGGCAACGCGGTGTGATTTTAAAGTGGATAAATACCTTACGGCTTCAACGAGGTTTGTCTTGCCTTGACCGTTTCGCCCAACGAGCAGGTTGATTCCCGGCTCAAAAACCACATCGGCAGTTTGGTAGTTTCTGAACTTATTGAGGCTGAGGTGTTTTAAATACACGCTCAGTCACCTTATTCTGCGCGTTTTGCGATTTGTGGGTATGGCTGCAACAGATAGCGGTAACCGTCGTTTACGGTTTTTTCTTTTGCACCGTGGTTGGTCAAAAGAATCGGTCCTGGCTTGCCAGGGTTTGCGCTCTTGGTGAAGCCGATTTTTACGTACTCAGTGTTGATGCCGGCTAGGCCGTCGATCAAGAGTGCTGGTCTAAGTGCAACGCTAACCTCATCGCCGGTTAGCTCAATGCTCACCGATTCTGAGGCTGTGGTTTCGTGCCCGAAACCGTCTAGCACCAGCTCGCCTTCTTTGAAGGTGTAACCGATTGACCCGTCTCGGTGTTCAAGAACCAGGCCAACACGTCGAGTTGAGTCGAGAAGGTCTTGGGTTGAAACAATGGCAAAGTGGTCGATTTCGGTAGGGAACAGTTGTTTAACCGAAGGAAAGTTGCCTTTGATCAGCTGTGCTGTTACCGATCGGTTTTTGGCCTTGAAGGCGATCATTTCGCGTTCGTTGTTTTTTGCGATTGAGATTGACACATCGCCTTGGTTGCCAAAAGTTTTTGCAACTTCTAAAAGCGTCTTAGCTGGCACCAAAGCGGTTGCCTCTTCGTCGATGTCTGCAGACCAAGCGATTTCTTGCTGGGCAATTCGATAGCGGTCTGTTGCTGAAAGCGAGAACTGGGCTTTATCTGCCTGAATGAATACACCGGTGATGGTAGGTGTCGGGTTGTCTTTGGCAGCAGCAATGGCAACCTGCTGAACCGCAGTTGCAAAGTCGTCAGCAGAGATGGTGCCTGTGATGCTAGGAATCTCAGGCAGAACGGGAAACTTATTGACATCCATTGTTGCTAATGAGAACTTCGAACCACCACAACTGACTTCTACTTTGGTTCCGTTGATTTCGAACTGAACCGGTGCATTTGGCAGCTTATTGGCGATTTCTGAAAGCATGCGGCCTGAGACCAGAATCGAGCCTGGTTCGTCTACTTTGGCAACGATCTCGATGCGTGCTGATACTTCGTAGTCGAAGACAGAAAACTGAAGTGCATTAGCGTCGGCATCGATTCTGATGCCGCCATAGATTGCCTGGGTTGGGCGCTGTGCAAGCAGTCGAACAGCAAAAGATACTGCGTCGTTCAAAACATCTTTGTTTACTTGAAACTTCAAAGTCTTGCCTGTCTTTCTAATGGGTCTTAATACTGTCACAAATCAAATGAGTTTTCTGTGAGTTTTTCACAGGCTGTGACTTGCCAGCAGTCGCGTGTTTGCGAATCGGGTTTTGTTGTTGTTTCTTAATTCATTAATTCTTTAATTGAAGTAATAAGCCCTGTGCATAATGTGCATAACTCTCGACTCGCCTGTATTTCAAAGGGAACTACAACCGTGTTACTTGTATACACAGGTGTGTATAACTCTGTGGATAACTCAACAGACTGTGGATAGTCATTTTTTCTATTCAGAATTGCCAGAGAGTTTTTCATATGTTTAGGGGTGGTTATGCACAGTTATGCACAGGTTTATGCACAATCTTAATAACTTTTCTTTTTAAAGAAATTTCACCTTTGGGTGACTATCTAGGGGTCTGCTGACCGCGAATGCGCTCGATCATTTCAGTCACTTGGTTATACACATAGTGACGTTCGCGCATCATTTCTGAAACTTTTTTGCAGGCATACATCACAGTGGTGTGGTCGCGCCCGAATAGCTCGCCGATTTTTGGCAGTGACAGATCGGTCATTTCGCGGCATAGATACATGGCGATCTGCCTTGCCATCGCTACAGCCTTCACACGCGATGAACCATTTATGTCATCTTTTGTCAGCTGGTAGTAGCGACAGACAATGTCGAGAATCTCGGCCGGGGTTGTGATGCTGGTTTGACCGAGTGGCACTAAGTCTTTCAGCACAGTTTGGGCGGTTGCCATGTCTACGCTGTGGCGATTTAGGTTCGCATAGGCGATTAGGCGAATAAGTGTGCCTTCGAGTTCACGCACGTTCGAAGCCACACGGGCTGCCACATATTCAAGAATGTCTTGGTCAATCTTGACTTTTTCTATTTCTGCTTTTTTGCGCAGAATAGCGATGCGTGTTTCGAGTTCGGGTGCCTGAATGTCGGTCTTCAGACCCCACTCAAATCGCGACACCATTCTCACTTCAAAACCATTCAGGTCGCTGGGCTGCTTGTCGCTAGTAATGACCAACTGCTTGTTGTGTTCGTGAAGGGCGTTGAAGGTCTGAAAGAAGGCTTCTTGGGTTTGGTCTTTGCCCTGCAAAAACTGAATGTCGTCAATCAGAAGAATGTCGATTTCGCGGTATCGCGACTGAAACTCTTTTTGGGTGTTTGTTTGAATCGAGTTAATGAAGTCGTTGGTGAACTCTTCGCTTGAAACATAGCGAACTTTAATGCGCGGATACATCGACATCGCGTAGTGGCCGATTGCGTGGAGCAAGTGCGTTTTGCCTAGGCCAGATGAGCCATAAATAAAGAGTGGGTTGTATGCCTTGGCTGGCGATTCGGCAACTGCGAAGGCCGCTGCGTGTGCAAAGCGGTTTGAACCACCAGTAACAAAGTTGTCAAAGGTGTATCGAGGGTTGAGCCTGGTGTCGAAACCGCCGGCGATTTTTGATCGGTCTGATTCACCTGTGGTTATGAATGCCGCTTGTTGCTGAACGCTTTCTTGTTTGGCTTCTGCGCTACCGATAGCTTCTGAGATATTGAGCGCGATGCTCGATTGAATCTCTGGGTTGATCACCGTGGCAAAGTTGACTGGGCCAGAGAACTCTGCGTTGCCTTGCATATGTTCGGTGATGATGGCGCGCATGTTCTGATCGATCATCGTGCGGGTGAACTCGTTTGGCACCTCTAGATATAGAGTCTGTTCGATGACGCCCTTTGGTTCGACCAGTGATAGAAAACCGACTGACGACGGCGTCATGCGGTCGTCTTCGCTTAGGCGATTAACAAGGTCAAGCCAGAGTGATTGCACTCCCTGGTCATTGCTCATTCGATCACCTTTTGGTTGGCCTTTAATCTTCGTCTTACACAGTTTTGCACAGGTTATCCACCTGTGGATATCTTGTGGATAACTTATTCTATTTGCCTGTGCATAAGTGTTGCAAAGCGCACTGAGAAAACGATTCAACCCAAATTGGAACACCAATTGCAAATTTTCATGGCGTGTCGAAATTAACGATTTCAAATTCTCGTGGCAAACTGTCGTTCACTTTTTGGTGTCAGACTTGACCAAGTGGGCATTAAGGGCGTAGGTTTAACAGGTTGCTCTGCACAAGAACTGCCGAGCGCGCCGCGCAACATCATTATTTGCGGCTTCACCTGAGTTCTTAACCAAAATCTTTGGAGTGATTACCCATGAGCAAGCGTACCTTTCAGCCGAACAACCGTCGTCGTGCAAAGACCCACGGCTTTCGTCTTCGCATGTCAACCCGTGCCGGTCGTGCCATTCTTGCTGCACGTCGCCGCAAGGGCCGTTCAGAGCTGTCAGCCTAACCAGTAAAAACCGCGACCAATGCTGGCTCGCGCAAATCGCATTCTGAAACCGTCTGAGTTTCGAATGGTCATGAACACTGGCGAACGTATGTCAACCAAGAACTTCGTGTTTTTTTACAAGCGGGATGTAACCCTAGGTGCATCCCGCTTTGGCTTTGTCGTGTCAAAAATGGTCGGCGGGGCTGTTACCCGCAACTCTGTAAAGCGCAAACTTCGGGCGCAGAGCCGCGAGCTCATGCTGAGAATCGAAGATCAAACACCTTTTTGGTTTGTAGCTAGATGCCTGCCGGCTTCAGCTTCTGCCGACTCTTCAACAATCAAGGCTGAGTTGGGTCAAGCTTTTGCCACATTGAGCGCAAGGGCAGCTCGATGAGTTCGCCATCGCTGGTCAGTCGCAACGCTGCATCTCACGCAGTTTTAGTGATCTGTCTTGTTCCGCGCAACGCGGCCATCGCTTTCATTCAGCTCTATCGCAAGTTCATTTCGCCACTCTATGGTGATGTGTGCAGATATCACCCGACCTGCTCAGCCTATGGGCTTGGTCAAGTTCAACAACGAGGCCTAGTTGTTGGATCAGTTTTGGCGTTGTGGCGCATTTTGCGTTGCAACCCATTTAGCAAGGGCGGCCTCGACAATGTGGTCGTTCGCAACACCTGGTTTCAAATCAACCGCTTTGGCTACGCTGTGCCAAAGCTTCAGAAAGGTATCTAATGCCCGACATTTTGTGGCCCATCAAGTGGGCGATCGAAGCGATTCTCGTTTTTTGGCACTCATTCTTTAGTGTTCTTGGCATGCCAGCCGACGCTGGGCTCACTTGGGTTCTGTCGATTATCGGGCTTGTCGTTGTAGTGCGTTCGGCCATGATTCCGGTATTCGTTCGACAAATCAAGAGCCAGCGAAACATGCTTGTTATGCAGCCAGAGCTTTTGGCGATGCAAAAGAAATACAAGGGCAAGACAGACCCCGAGAGTCGTCAGCGTTTTGCGGCCGAGCAAATGGAGCTCTATAAGAAGTACAAGGCTAACCCGCTTAGCTCTTGCATGCCCCTGCTTCTTCAGATGCCAATCTTTGGTGGCCTGTTTGTGGTTTTGAATGAAGCGCAGAAATCTCACGGCGGCGTTGGCTTGCTCTCTGTTGAACTGGCAAAGTCTTTTGCGCAGGCAAATTTTTTGGGCGCCGAGCTTTCAGCTAACTTCAATGGCAACACTGCGGCCAAAGTTATGGCCGCTGTCATGATCGTTCTCATGACTGCCTCGCAGTTCATCACGCAGCGACAGATCATGTCGAAGAACCAGAACCCAGCTGCAATGAACTCTCAGTATGCCCAGACCCAGAAGATAATGCTTTACGTTTTTCCACTAGTTTTCGCGGTTTCAAGCTTCGCTTTTCCGCTTGGCGTTATGTGGTACTGGCTGGCTTCGAACTTCTGGACCATGGGTCAGCAGTTCATCGTGATTCGCAACATGCCAACACCTGGCTCAGAAGCTCACCGGGCTCGCGAGGCTCGTCTTGCCAAAAAGGGCAAGCCGCTTTCGGTTGAAGAAATCGAGCAGCTGCCCGAGCCAACTAAGCAGCAGAGAATTCAGCCGGTCTCTAAGACCCGCGCCAAGAAAAAGCCCTAATCAATAGCAATCGCTAGGACCATATCATGACTGAAACAAACATCACCGAAAACGTTGTTGCCGAGGCAGCCGAAGAAACCGCAGTTGAAGATGTGGCTGCAGTTCAGCCGGTCGACGCAGACAGCGAATCAGACTCTGAGGCAACTGGCCCTGCCAAGTCGATCAAGGCTCTCGAAGAAGAGGGCGAAATTGCGGCTGACTACCTCGAAGAGCTTCTCGACATCTTTGACCTTGACGGCGACATCGACATCGACGTGCGCGGTGGCCGCGCTTATCTTGAGGTAACCGCCGGCGAAAACAGCAACTTGCGCCTGATTTCAGAACCTGAGACAGTCGAAGCCCTTCAAGAGCTAACCCGTCTTGCTGTTCAGGCAAAGACCAGTGCCTTCAGCCGTCTTATCTTGGATGTCGGCGGTTCACGCCAGGCCCGCGTAAACGAGCTAACTAAGGTTGCTCAGCGCGCGATTGACAAGGTAACCGCATCGGGCGAAAAGTATGCCCTGAAGCCAATGTCATCTTATGAGCGCAAGATCATTCACGACCTAGTTTCTGAAGCTGGTTTGGTTTCAGAATCTGAGGGCGAAGGCCGTGACCGTCACATCGTGGTCAAGCCACAGGCCTAATGTTTCACGTGAAACATTTTGGATAAATCTTGACTGATTTTGATATTGAGGCTGTGCCAGCAGAGGCCGTAGCTGTTTTTGGTGAAAACCTAGTCAAAGCCGTCAGCTACGCGCAGGCGTTAGTCGACGACAGCGATCAGCTCGGGTTGCTTGGCCCACGTGAGCTGCCAAAGCTTTGGACTCGCCACATTCTCAACTCTGCCGTGGTGGCCGAGCTTCTGCATTCGGGTGAATCTGTTGCCGATGTCGGCTCTGGCGCCGGTTTGCCGGGTATTCCCATGGCAATCGCCAGACCAGACGTGCACTTTGTTTTGATCGAGCCGATGGAGCGTCGCGCCAACTGGTTGCAACGCCAAGTTGATGTTCTTGAACTAGATAACGTGGATGTGCTTCGCGCACGAGCCGAAGAAGTGGGGCGAAGCGATTTCGATGTTGTGACAGCACGTGCTGTCTCGGCTTTGCCTAAGCTATTGCGCATGACAGTTGATCTGATTCGCCCCGGCGGCAGACTGATTGCCCTGAAGGGGGAGCGCGCTCAGGCAGAGATTGATGAATCTAAGCCGCTCACAAAAAAACTAAAGCTAGCGAGTTTCGACATTGTTTTCACGGGCGAAACCAAAGTTAGCGAACCTACGAGAGTTGTTGTCGTTAAGCTTGTCTAGAGTTTGAATCGATTTTCGAAAGACAGACATGCAACCACAATCTGAAACCACCGCTGCAACTGCAAAGACAGTTGTCTCTGGCTTGGGTTACCCTAACGCAAGAGTTGAAGTCAGCGCCCAGCCCACCGGCTGGCAGGCATCAAATAGCACTCAAGTTGAAAAGGTTTCACGTGAAACAATTTGATTCAAGCGACACTCCGCTTGCTAACGAGCTAACCGACAACACCCAACGATTTCATCGAGCATCGGGTGCAGCGGTGCTGCGACCAAAACGCACTCGCGTTTTCACAATCTCTAATCAAAAGGGCGGCGTCGGCAAAACCACAACTGCAGTGAACGTGGCTGCCGCTTTGGCCATAAAGGGCCTAAAGGTGCTGGTCATTGACCTCGACCCGCAAGGCAACGCATCGACGGCGCTCGGCGTTGATCACCACGGTGGAGTTAGGGGCACTTACGATGTTTTGGTTGACAACCTAGCTATTGCTGAGGCGATTCGCCCAAGCTCAACCATTGCAAACCTTTATTGCCTCCCAGCCAGTCTCGACTTGGCTGGCGCCGAGACGCTGCTTTTCACTGACTATGACGACGCCGAGCGACGCTATCGTCTGCGCAACAAGCTAGCCGAATATCTCAACTCGGTGAGCGATGCTGACCGCCCAGACTACGTTTTTATCGACTGCCCGCCCAGCTTGGGTCTTTTGACTATCAACGCTTTCGTTGCTGCCCGCGAGGTGCTGATTCCGATTCAGTGCGAATACTATGCACTCGAAGGCTTGAGCCAGCTTTTGGGCACAGTCGACATGATTAAGTCGCAGCTGAACCCTGATCTAAAAGTTTCAACTATTTTGCTCACCATGTTCGACTCACGCACACGCTTGGCAAGCCAGGTAGCCGAAGAGGTGCGTTCGCATTTCGCAGAGCAAACTCTTCAAACAGTGATTCCTCGCGCTGTACGAATTTCAGAAGCCCCAAGTTATGGGCAAACCATCATGACCTACGACAAATCTTCTTCGGGAGCAATTGCCTATCTCGAGGCCGCAATCGAAATGGCAAATAAGGGAGCTCAAAATGGCTGAGAAAAAAGGCGGCCTGGGCCGCGGCATTGGCGCACTGATTCCAACTTCAACAGCACCGGGGGAGCGCCCGGTCGATGCTTTTTTTAGCAGCTCAGACAACCTCGGTGCATCAGGTGCCGGTGCCGCTACCGAAACGAATTTGGTTGAAGTTTCGGGTGCTCGCTTTGGTCACCTTGATGTGAACTCGATTATTCCGAATGCAAAGCAACCTCGCTCGGTGTTCGAGCCAGAAGCATTTGCCGAGCTCGTGCACTCGATTCGTGAAATCGGCGTGCTGCAGCCCATCGTGGTTCGTTCACTTGGTGAACAAAACGGCAAGCCCACCTATGAGCTCATCATGGGTGAGCGCCGCTTGCGTGCCTCAAAAGAGGCCGGCAAAGAGAAGATTCCGGCCGTTATTCGTGAAACCGCCGACGAGAACATGCTGCGCGATGCGCTTCTCGAAAACCTACACCGCAGCCAACTGAACCCGCTTGAAGAAGCAAGTGCCTATCAACAGCTTCTCGACGATTTTGGTATCACCCAAGATGAACTCGCGAATCGCATTGGCCGTTCGCGCCCGCTGATCACGAACACAATTCGACTACTCAAGTTGCCGGTTGCCGTGCAACGCAAAGTTGCCGCAGGTGTGTTGTCGGCGGGTCACGCGCGCGCAGTGCTGAGCGTTGAGGCCGACCGCATGGAGTATTTTGCCAACAAGGCGATTAGCGAAGGCCTCTCGGTGCGAGCGCTTGAAGAACTGGTTGCCATCGATAAGCCTTCGAACACCAAAAAGACCACAGTTAAACTTGGCACTCGCCAAGACCTGTTCAAAACGATGTCTGAGAAACTTTCAGATTCGTTGAACACACCGGTCAAGATTCAGCTGGCCAAAGCTAAGGGTCAGATTGTCATCGATTTTGCAAACCTCGTTGACCTTAAGCGCATTCTTGCCGAAATGGGTCAAGAAGACGCGACCAAGGAGTAGCTAGTCGCGACTTGGGTCAAGAGCGGTGCCTATCTGCGACTAGGGTAAAGCGGCCCAGTCGCGACCCGAGCTAAAGGCTTTGCCTAGCCGCGACCGCGGTGCGCTGCAACGGCAAGTGAATAGTAGGTTTCACCCAGGGTTTGCTTTGCCGCCAAAATCGAAAGTGGCAAAAGCGAGGTTTCGGTGAGGCCGGGTTGAACGTTAGCCTCTAGAAACCAAATGGTTTCGCTCTCGTCAACAATCATGTCGATTCGAGACATGTGGCGAAGGCCCAATAGTTCGTGCGCTTCGATGGCTGTGCGGGCAACGCGTTCAGACAGCGAGCTTGAGAGGCGGGCAGGCACAAAATAGTTTGTTTCGCCTGCGGTGTAGCGCTCTTCAAAACCAAAGTTGCCAGCAACCGGTTCGATCTCAACCGCTGGCAGCGGAATAGCCCCTGCGCCAAGGTCGATAACCGAAACAGCTAGCTCGATGCCTTGCACCAATCGTTCAATGATCGCTACATCGCAATAAACATAAGCGTCGATCATTGCCTTGGCAAGGTCTTCGATGTTGCGAACCACTGTGACACCTTGCGCTGAACCGCTGCGAGCAGGTTTAACCACTAGAGGCAACGCTAGCGAAGAAGAAACAATCTTTAGAACAGCGTCGGCGTCTAACTCTTTGAACGCTTCTTTAGGCAGTGTGACTGACACCGGGGTTTGAATGCCGATTCGTGAAACCAGCGTTTTGGCAATGGATTTGTCCCAGGCTAAACGAGCGGCTTCAGAGCTTGCGCCGATGAACGGAACGCCGGTGAGTGCCAAGATGTCACGCAAAGCGCCATCCTCGCCGGTTGCGCCGTGCAAAACGGGCCAAATGACGTCTGGACGGTCGATTGCGATGTAATCGAGCAGATTGCCGTCTGGCTCGCGAATAATGACCGTAGCACCCTGTTCAGTCAGCGCATCGGCAACTCGTCGGGCTGACTTGAGTGAAATGTCGCGTTCGTGCGATATGCCACCAGCTAAAACTTGAATCACAAGCTTGTCAGAGCTGTGCTGTTTAGGAATCATTAGTGCCCTCCTTTGTGCCCAAAGGTGTCAAGCAGCTCGGTTTGAAGGTTGATGACCGTCGACAGGCGCTTGATGCCTAACTTGATGTTATCGGGGGTTGGATAGCTGAAGCTGATTCTCAGGTTGTCGTGGCCGGCGCCATTGCCAAAGAATGCTGTGCCCGGCGTGTAGGCAACCAGCTCTTTAACTGCAAGGGGCAGCATGGCTTTAGAGTCGATGCCCTCTGGAAGGGTGAGCCACAGATAAAAGCCGCCGTTTGGTTTGGTGGTGCGAACACCGGGCAAATAGTCGTGCATGGCCTGCAACGCTGCATCGCGGCGCTCACGATAGACACCCCTGAAAGTGTCGATCTGCTTCTGCCAGTCTGCGGTAGCCAAATATTCGCTGATCATCATTTGGCTAAACGAACTTGGGCACAGCAGCGCCGACTCGTTGGCCAAAACCATTTTGTCGCGAATCGCCGGTGGTGCTAAAACATAACCGACGCGAAAACCGGGTGCAAGAATCTTTGAGAAGCTGCCGAGATAGATCACGCCGTCTTCGTTGTGCGAGCGCAGGGCCATTGGCGGTTTTTCGTCGAAATACAGCAAACCGTAGGGGTTGTCTTCGATCACGAGAATGTGGTGGCGCTTGCAAATTTCAAGAATCTGGTGGCGACGAGATTCGCTGAGGGTCACGCCCGAAGGGTTGCCAAAGTTTGGAACCAAATATAGAAATTTGATTTTGCGACCCTCGGCAAGCATCGCGTTGATGCGGTCTTGCAGTGCCTCAGGTGACATTCCATCGTCGTCGGTGTAGACGTGCTCAATGTGAGCCTCATAGTGTCTGAAGATTCCGATCGCGCCCACATAGCTTGGCGCTTCAGCAAGAACAACGTCGCCCTCATCGAGAAACAGCCCCGAAAGCAGGTCGAGCCCGTGCTGCGAACCTGTGGTGATAATCAAATCTTCAACGCTGCTGTGAATGCCCTCAAGCGCCATAAGTTCGCGAATCTGGTCGCGCAAAACTGGGTCACCCTGACCGCTGCCATATTGCAGCGCAATGTCGCCGCGCGATGCCATGAGTGTTTCATAGCTCTGGCTCAAAAGTTCTTTAGGCAGCGCCGAAACATAGGGCATTCCGCCCGCAAGCGAAACAACCTCGGGGCGGCTAACAACCGCGAAAAGCGCTCGAACTTCAGACACCGATAGAGTGTTGGCACGCGCAGCGTAGGCTCCAAGCCATTGGTCTAGATTCAAACCCTGCTGTTGCTGCTGCTCATGTGTCATTAGTTGCTCCTGCGCGAATCAAAGGCCGGCGTGAAGGCCCTTGAGCATTTTCATTCAAGCCTAATAAAAACAAGGGGCTAACGCACCTTTAAGCACAAAACCGCACCATCGCGCGGTGGCGAAAGAGTGCGGTTTCACGTGAAACTTTGGGGCCGGGGGCATCCGCTATAAAAATATGCGCATGCCTGAGGCGGGCTGGCCGGTTTAGGTCAACGGCACGAAGCCGAGACCAACCACGGGCAGTTTTAGGCCAAGAACTCACTGAGCTCTGCAACCAAAACTGGCTTTGGCTTTGCGCCAACCATCTGCTTGACTAGTTCGCCGCCCTGAAAGACCTGAAGCGCAGGAATCGACACGATGCCGTATTGCTGAGCTAGTGCTGGCTCTTCGTCAACGTTCACCTTGACGATCTCGATTTTGCCGGCGTATTCGGCCGCGATTGCGTCTAGAACTGGGGCAACCTGGCGGCATGGGCCACACCATTCGGCCCAGAAGTCGACCAAAACTGGCTTTGGGTTGCTTAGAACATCGGCTTGGAACGATGCGGTGGTTACGTTTTTTGCTGCTGACATTGTGTCCTCCTTATAAATCGAAAAAACTAAAAAAACTTAGTGCGACTGCAGATAGTGTTCGGCATCTAGAGCCGCGACACAACCAGAGCCGGCAGCGGTGATCGCTTGACGGTAGGTTGGGTCGATAACGTCGCCGGCTGCAAAGACACCCGGCAGGTTAGTGCGCGAGCTTCGACCGTCGACCTTAATGAACTTTTCTTCGGTTAGTTCTATTTGATTCTCAACCAACCAAACTCGCGGGTCGTTCCCGATTGCAATAAACAGACCGTCGAGGTCTAGGTTGCTGGTGCTGCCGTCAACCGTGTTGCGCAGGGTAACGCCGGTGAGCTTGGCGTCGCCCAAAAGTTCGTCAACTGCGGTGTTATAGAGCACTTCAATCTTTGGGTTGTTGAGAGCGCGCTCAACCATGATCTTTGACGCCTTGAACGAGTCGCGGCGGTGAATCAGAAAAACCTTCGAGGCAAAACGGGTCAAGAAAATCGCTTCTTCCATGGCCGAGTCGCCACCGCCAACAACAGCGATGGTGCGTTCTCTGAAGAAGAAACCGTCGCAAGTGGCACACCACGAAACTCCGTGGCCGCTGAGTTCTTTTTCACGAGGCAAACCAAGCTCGCGATATGCTGCGCCGGTGCTTAGAATCACGGTCTTAGCCTCGAAAGTTTCGCCGCCACCGGTCTTCAAAATCTTCACATCGCCGGTTAGGTCAACTTCAACAACGTCGTCTAGCAGAACCTCGGTGCCAAAACGCTCAGCCTGTGCCTGCAGGTTAGCCATAAGCTCAGGGCCTTGAAGCCCCTCTGGGAACCCCGGAAAGTTCTCAACCTCAGTGGTCTTCATTAGCTCGCCACCGGCTTCGACCGAACTCGCGATCAGCAACGGCTTAAGCCCCGCTCTCGCGGTATAAATCGCCGCGGTGTAACCCGCTGGCCCTGAACCAATGATGATGACGTCGCGCACAACAACTCCTGAGAAAAAACGGCTAATGCCTAATACTCAGCCAATTTTATCGGCGCAGTATTCCCTTAGCCATTTGAATGGCCGATTTGGCTTCATCCACTTTCAAAAATGTGAGCACCGCCAAATAAACCAGAACCATGACCACGCCAACTGCGGTGCAGGTGGTGAGCGAACTGAGCACGGTTGCCACTGCAAAGCTTTTTTCGCGGATGCCGCCAAACAGCTGCAAAACCCCAAAGCCCGCGGCTGCTGCGATGAGCCCCGCGGCGATGGCGCGCAGGTTGAGCGAAGTGATTTTGAATGACTTGAGTGAGCCGATGCGGCGGCCGAGCAGCACGTAGGCAACGCGGGCTTGCACCAAAACGGTGAAGCTCATCAAAAGCGCCAAACCGGCTACGAGCCATTCGAGCGGCAAGAAGGCACCCATTAGCAAAGCGCCGACTATGTAAAGTGCGGTTTGGCCAACGGTGAACCAAAACGGCGACTTGGTGTCTTCGAGTGCATAGAAGGCTTTTTGCATCATGAACACAAAGCTGAATGGCACCAAACCAACCACAAAAGCGATTACTACGAAACCGAGGGCGATCATGCCGTCGAATTCACCCACGAACACGCGTGAGAAAGGAAAAGCGAGAACTATCAGCACGGCGGTTGATAGCACGCTGATAACCGAGATCAGTCGAAGCCCGGTGACTAGGTCGCTTTTGACAAGGTCGAGTCGACCTTCGTGAGCGTGGGTGCTGATTTTGGTGAAGTATGCGGTTGCGATCGAAACGGTTGCCACCGAGTGGGGCAACATAAAAATTAGCCAAGCGATCGACATTGCGGCGATTGATGCCACACCAACCGTATTGTCGGTGCGATGCGAAACCGTGATCGATGCAACCGCGGTTTGCGCGAGACCACCGATTTGCGTGACGACAACCATGGCGAGAGTCCAGCTGGCAGCTTTGAGGGCGGGGCGTAGGCCAAAACCACGAAACTTAAAGTTTGGTGTGTAATGCAAGCCGATGCGACGCCAGCTCACAAACAGAATGAGCGCTTGAGCTGCAACACCGAGCGTTGCTGAAATCGCAAGCAGAGTGATTTGACCGCCGCTCCAGTCGGTGATGTTTTGCTTGCCGGTAGGGTCAACACCAAAGATGTAGATATAGGCACCAAGGCCAGCAATCGACACGATGTTGTTAACGACCGGCGCCCACATGTATGGCCCAAAAGCGCTTCGAGCGTTAAGCACCTCGCCGAGCATCGAGTAGAGCCCATAAAAGAACAGCTGTGGCAGGCACCAGTAGGCAAAAGCGGTTGCAAGGGCCAGCTGCTGGTTGCTCCAGCCGTGCGTATAAAGGTGAATCAACAGCGGCGCAGCCACGGTAGCAACCAGGGTGACAATGCCGAAAACCAAAATGGCCAGCGTGAGAAGACGATCAATGTAGCCCTTGCCGCCGTCGGCATGCGATTTTGCGCGCACAATCTGGGGCACGAGCACGGCGTTCAAAACACCGCCGACGATGATTGCATAAACGTTATTTGGCAACTGGTTGGCAACACCAAAAGCGTCAGCCGCGTTGGTGGTAACACCAATCACGCCAGCTAACATCACGGCACGAACAAAGCCCAAAATGCGCGACAAAATCGTGCCGCTGGCCATGATCATTGAATGTTTAGCAACGCTCATTGGTTCGACCCTTCACGGCGACGTTTGCGCACGGTTCTAAAAGCGCCAAGTGCGCCCAGCAGAGCAATGAAAGACAAAAAGCCATAAAGCGCAGTGTCTTCAACACCAAGAATCACATTCATTTTGATGTCAACCGGCACTGTGAGGCGAACCCCCGAGAAAGATTCTAGGGTGGCGTGAAGAACCACCTGACCGTCGGCAATCGCATTCACCGGCACTTTTGCTGTCACGGTGGTGTGCGCGGGAACAATCACTTCAACCAGCGCCGGAATCAGAACCTTCAAGTTGCTTGCCAGCACCCGAACTCGAACCCGAACCTCAGAGTCATAGTCATTCTTGATAGCGATTGGCAGTTTTGATGAGCGTGAAAGCAGGTTGATGGTTGAACCGGGAATAATGCCAATTAGCGGCTGCGGCAAATCATCGGGGTCGGCAATCTTGGCTTTGTGTTTCTTCTTTTTAGCCTGCCACCCAGAACCTGCGAGCCTCGAGGTGCGTGAGCCAGCTGAAACCGCGGCCACCGCCGAAACCTGAGAAAACGCATGACCGACAGCAGCCAACGGCTCGCCAGCTGATGCTCGAGTCTGAGATTGGGTGGCTTGGGCCGAAGGCATCCCCGCAAAAATCAAGGCAAAAGTTGTGGCGCACCCCAACACCAACCGCCAAAGACTAGCTCTTGGCCTCATTGGTTTCGCAGAACCCACTCTTGAACGCCTCGCGCCATGCGCTTTTCGTTGTCGTGTGACAAAACATTGGTGAGGTCATCAACATCAAACCAAGCCGCCTCGACCGCCTCGTGCTGCGGGTCGTTTTCGACAGTGAGGTCGCCGCCGGTTTGGCGCATCAAATAGTGAATGACAGTTTTTGAAATCAACTTGTCACCCGCGGTGAATTCATAGTGGATGTCGCCCAACAGCTCAATGATTTCGGCTTCGAGACCGGTTTCTTCGGCAATTTCACGAACCGCAGCTTCGCTGAAGTTCTCTTCATTTTCGGGGTGGCCTTTGGGCACACACCAGTCGATGCGACCTGAGCGAGCTAAACGGCCAATCAGGGCAACGCGCTTTGAACCATCGGCTGCCAACACAAAGCCACCGGCCGAGGTTTCTTCAACTCGGGTTAGAGCTCGACGCGGGGTGTGCTGTGACATAACTAAAACTTTACGCTGTCAGTTAGTCACAGCAAGACTTTGCCACCTATGGCACACTAAATGCGATGTCAAACCTTGCCGAAGCTCTTAAGAATCTTGAGCAAACCACCAACTCTGAGCTGTTCACCAAGCTTGGCGGTTGGTTTGCCGATGCCGGTTTTGAGCTTGCGCTGGTTGGTGGGCCGGTGCGCGACGCCTTTTTGGGCCGCGAGTCTTATGACCTCGATTTCACCACGAACGCCTTGCCCGATGACACCCTGAAGATTTTGAAAGGGCGCACCGATGGGCTGTGGGACATCGGCAAAGAGTTCGGCACCATCGGCGCCAAGATCGGTGACCAGCAGGTTGAAATCACGACATATCGCGCCGACGCCTATGAACCTGATTCGCGCAAACCGATCGTGGCTTTTGGCGACAGTCTTGAGGTTGACCTCACCCGCCGTGATTTCACGGTCAATGCCATGGCGCTTCGCCTGCCCGAGCGAGTGTTTGTTGACCCGACTGGCGGTTTGAAAGATTTAGTGGATGGCATTCTGCGCACCCCGATTGCACCTGCGGTTTCGTTTAGCGACGACCCGCTGCGCATGATGCGTGCGGCCCGATTTGCGTCGCAACTTGGGTTCGTGATCGAAGACACCACTTTTGCGGCCATGAAAGCCATGACCGACCGCATGTCGATCATTTCGGCCGAACGAGTGCAGGTCGAGTTGAGCAAGCTGTTGCTTGGGCGTCACCCAAGACTTGGGCTTGAAGCATTAGTTGATAGCGGCCTGGCCGCGGTCGTGCTGCCTGAGCTGCCGGCGCTGCAACTTGAAACCGATGAACACCACCACCACAAAGACGTTTATGAGCACACACTCACCGTGGTTGAGCAGGCAATTGACTATGAGCGCGACTATGGCATCGAGGGCGACCTCGTGCTGCGCTTGGCAGCACTCATGCACGACGTGGGCAAGCCGGCGACGCGCAACTTTGAACCTGGCGGCGCAGTGTCGTTCTATAACCACGACCTAGTCGGCGCGCGAATCACAAAAAAGCGCATGCAAGCCCTGCGCTTCGACAACGACACCATCAAAGCAGTCACCCAGCTCATCGAACTTCACCTGCGCTTTTTTGGCTACACCGACCAGGCGTGGAGCGACTCGGCGGTGCGCCGCTATGTGCGCGACGCCGGCGAACAACTGCACCGGCTGCACGCACTAACCCGCGCCGACGTCACCACGCGCAATCGGCGCAAAGCCGAGCGCCTGTCGCACGCCTATGACGACCTCGAATCGCGCATCGCCGAGATCAGTGCAAAAGAAGAACTCGACGCGATTCGCCCCGACCTCAACGGTGGCGAAATCGCTGAGATTCTGGGCATTCCACCAAGCCCGGTGATTGGCGCGGCCAGCAAGTTCTTGCTCGAAGTGCGCCTCGAAGAAGGCTCAATCGGCCGCGAAGCCGCCACCGAAAAACTTCTCACCTGGTGGCAGACCCGCCAGCCCGAACTCACCGTTGACCAAATCGTCGAAACCATCGGCAACTCACAGCAGTGGGCAGTGAGTCTCTCGCTCGCGTTTTTGAGTGAGCTGCGAGCATCCGATGGAAAAATCGGTGAAACCGAAGCCAAAAACCGCTTGCTCGAATGGTTCAACTCAAGGTAGTCTTGAAAAGTTGCGCTCTGCTGGCTAAATGGTCAGTTTGAGGCATCAAGATGCCATACCCTCCTGTCACAGAAATCCTGTGGCCGTTCTAGTCCAAAGGAGGTGGGTTAGTCATGCATCAGTACGAGCTAATGGTTATCCTCGACCCAACGGTTGAGGAGCGTACAGTCGCTCCAAGTCTCGACAAGTTCCTCAATGTAGTGCGCAACGGTGGAGGCACCGTTGACAAAGTTGACATTTGGGGTCGCCGTCGTTTCGCCTATGAAATCGCCAAGAAGACCGAAGGCATTTATGCAGTCATTAACTTGACCGCTAAGCCAGCCGAAGTTCTTGAGCTTGACCGCCAGCTAAAGCTTTCAGAAGCTGTTTTGCGCACCAAGGTTTTGCGTGCCGACGAAGCTGTCATCAACATCACTCCAGTTGCTGTTCCTGAGGTTAGCGCCGCAGAAGCTGCAGCCGACGAGGCACCTTCAAAGCCAGCTGCCAAGGCAGCAAAGGTTAGCGAGTAGTCACAATGGCCGGAGAAGTAACCGTAACGATCGTTGGCAACCTAGCCGACGACCCAGAACTTCGTTACACACAGGGTGGCGTTGCAGTTGTTAGCGTGCGTGTTGGTTCAACACCTCGTCAGCTAAACCGCCAGACGAACGCCTGGGAAGACGGCGAAACCGTTTGGGTTCGCTGCACTGCCTGGCGTGAAGTTGCCGAGAACGTCGCACAGACGCTCACCAAAGGCACCCGCGTTATCGTCACCGGCCGTTTGAAAGCCCCATCGGCTTATCAGACAGCTCAGGGTGAAGCTCGCGCTTCGCTAGAGCTAGAGATCGAAGAGATCGGCCCATCACTGCGCTATGCAACCGCATCAGTTTCACGCAAGCCGCGTGAAGTTGGCGGCGCTGGCGCAGGTGCTGGCTCGGCTTCAAGCCCATGGGACGCACCCGCTGCTGCCCCTCGTGCCGCCGCTAATGATGCTTGGGCAAACCCAGGCACCTCATCAGCTGGCGCCGATGACACCCCATTCTAAAGTTTTAGAGATTATTTAGGAGATTCAAATGGCTGCTAAAACCGACACTCGTCGCAAGCCAAACCGCAACGCTAAGAACGCCAAGCTTGCCCCTGTAAAGGCAATCAAAGTTGGCGTAATCGATTACAAGGATGTCGCTACCCTGCGCCGTTTCTTGACCGACAAAAACAAGATCCGCTCACGTCGCATCACCGGTGTTTCTGTTCAGGAACAGCGTCTGATTGCTCGTGCTATCAAAAACGCTCGTGAGGTTGCATTGCTTCCTTACGCAGGCGCTGGTCGCTAAGGAGTAACCCCATGTCGAAACTCATTCTTACTAACGAAGTTTCAGGTCTAGGCTCAGCCGGCGACGTTGTTGAGGTTAAGGACGGTTACGCACGTAACTACCTATTGCCTCGTGGCTTTGCTGTTCTATGGAGCAAGGGTGGCGAGAAGCAGGTTGCTTCGATTCGTGCCGCTCGCGACGCACGCGCTTTGGCAACTGCCGAAGAAGCTGTTGCTCTAAAGACCTCGCTTGAGTCAGCAACCATCAAGTTAGCCATCAAGGCTGGCGTTGGCGGTCGTCTATTCGGCGCAGTCAAGACTGGCGACGTTGTCAAGGCTGTTGCAGCCGCTGGCTTCGGCGAACTAGACAAGCGCAAGGTTTCGTTTGCTGCTCCGATCCGCAGCACTGGAACTTTCCAGGCTTCGGTTCGTTTGCACGGCGACCTAAGCGCAGTTATCAACCTTCAGGTTGTAGCTGCTAAGTAATGCCTCTTTCACCGGGCTTCGGCTTGGTGAGTGATAAGGGCGAAGGGTTTGTTCCCTTCGCCCTTATTTTTTGACCAAAATTCTAGAAACCCGATTCTCGTCATTTTTTTGAAAGAGGATGTGCGGTTAGCCCGTATATATCCACAACTTATCCACAACCTTCAGCATGAACTTTAGGGTTTAAGGTTTAACTTGTGCACAACTCAACAGCCCTTATGTTTACTGCCTTTTAGACAAGTTACCCACAATTTATCCACAGAGTTATGCACAGTTTTGCACAAGTTATTCCAGCGTGTCTTTCAAGTTATGCACAAAGTTATGCACAACACGGTTTGCCCTTAGTTTGTCGCACGCTGAAGCTATAAAAGAACCACCCTGACCACTGGAGGAAAAATGGCTTTCGACGCCCCTGAAATCACAACTCCCGGTCGAGTGCTGCCTAACGACATTCTGGCCGAGCAGAGCACCATCGGCGCAATGCTTATTTCACCAGATGCCGTTGCAGCAGTGTTTGGCGTGATTCGTGGCCAAGACTTCTATGCCCCTAAGCACGAACTAATCTTTGACGCCATCGTCACACTTTTCGGCAAGGGCGAGCCGACCGACGTAATCACCGTTACCGATCAACTTCTAAAGACCGAGTCACTCACCCGCGCTGGCGGTGCAGACTACCTGCACACGTTGACGTCGATCGTGCCTACCGCGGCAAACGTTGAATACTATGCCGAAATCGTTCAAGAAAAAGCAACGCTGCGTCGCCTCGTTGAAGTGGGCACGCGCATCGCGCAATCGGGTTATGCCAACGTGGGCGAAGTCACCGACCTGGTCAACGAGGCCCAAGCGGCGGTTTATCAAGTATCGGCAGGCACACGCGGCCAAGAATATGCCGAGCTCGAAGATTCAATCAAAGCGGCTGTTGCCGAAATGGAGGCCGCTGAGAGTCGAGGCGGCGACCTAGTTGGTGTGCCAACCGGTTTCACCGAACTCGACAACCTAACCCACGGTCTTCACCCAGGTCAGCTCGTAATCGTGGCAGCGCGCCCAGCAGTTGGCAAGTCAACCTTGGCTCTCGACTTCGCGCGCCACGCTGCGATCAAGAAGCGTAAGGCCGTGATTTTCTTCTCGCTCGAAATGAGCCGCTCAGAAATCGCGATGCGCATGCTTTCTGCCGAGACTCAGATTCCTCTGCAAAACATGCGCAAGGGCAACATGAGCGAAACCGACTGGGTTCGCATTGCCGACGTGCGCAGCAAGATCAGCGATGCTCCCCTCTATATCGATGACAGCCCAAACCTAACCATGGTTGAGATTCGCGCTAAGGCCCGCCGCTTGGCTGAGCGCGTCGGTCTTCAGATGATTGTTATCGACTACCTTCAGCTGCTAACCTCAGGCAAAAAGGTTGAAAGCCGCCAGCAAGAAGTGTCTGAGTTCTCACGTGCCCTAAAGCTTCTGGCCAAAGAGCTTGGTGTGCCGCTGATTGCAATCTCACAGCTGAACCGAAAATCTGAAGAAGCCAAAGACAAAAAGCCAGACATCTCTCAGCTGCGTGAATCAGGCTCTCTTGAACAAGACGCCGACGTTGTCATTTTGCTGCACCGCCCAGACCTCGGCGAAAAAGAGCACCCTCGAGCCGGTGAAGCCGACGTGATCTTGGCAAAGCAACGCAACGGACCAACCGGCACCGTCGTCGTTGCGTTTCAGGGCCAGTATTCGCGCTTTGCAAATATGAAACACTAAATAGGTGCGAATCGTCATTGGCTTCAGAGCCTTCATTGCCCTAGCTGCTTCACTTGTCATCACCTTCACCAGGCCAGACACCGCGGCATTAGGTTTGGCGATTTTCGCCGGCTTTGCTTTAGTCAACGGCCTTGGCTCAGCAGTGATTGGCATTGCTCAGAGAGGCGCGGTGGCTCTGAGCAACGTGCTGCCTCAGGCGATCGTTGCCCTGGCGGCCAGCGTTGCTTCACTGCTTGCCCTCGGAGGTTCAGCAAGCTCTGAACTGGCTGCTCTGCAGATAACCGCGATGGCCTATTTGGTTCTCACCGCTGCACTGCACACCTACCTAGCTTCGCTTTCGGGTTTCAAAACCGTTGAAGGCCGCGAAAACCTAATCGCTGCCGGCTTAGCTGAGGCCATCACAATCATCTTTGTGCTTTTGAACCCCGAACCGCTGAACGCTTCAGGTTTTCTAGGCGCCTACTTCGCTCTGAGCGCAGTGCACCAAGGCATTTGGGCCGCAAGCCCAACCAAAGCAGATTAGGCTTAAAACATGTCTAAAGAGTCGAACCCAACCTCAGTCAAAAGCATCTTGATTCTGTCTGCCATCTCTGCACTGCTAGTTGGCATCATCGTGTTCTTTGGTGTTCGCCCACAAGACGCCGACGGCAACATCGACCAGGCTGCTCGCCTGGGCGGCGCATCGATCTGGGCTGGCCTAACCTTCATCGTCGTGATCGTAGGCATCGCAACCCTCAAGCTCGCTGTCAAAGACGACCCTCGCGACCCAGACAAGCCAGCGCTCAAGTAACCCAAATACTTGTAATTACAAAAAACCGCCTGCTAGGCATAGGCGAAAACTTTCGGGGATTGTTCCAAGTTTTTGGAGTAGAAAAATGAGCAACTTAGGCGCGAACGCTTTAAGCGACCAGGAGACGCGTGGATATTTTTCAGCAATCGGCAAAGAACAGATTCAAAGACTAAGTTTGCTCGCCTTCGAGGGTCGACTTAGCCACGCTGTCTCGATTCGAATCGGCAAAGGGCCGAGATCAAACCTGCAGTATCTTATGAATCTAGAAGAGCTAACGAACCTTGACATTGAAATAGGTTCTCTTTTGCCATTAAACCTATCGAGATTAACCAAATTGAGACATGTCGGTCGCTCGGAAAATTTCACTCAAAGTGTCGAAATCTGGCCTCCATCCATGCACCTAGAGAGTTTGACTTTTGTTAAACCATCAGAGGAAACCTTGGTGCGATTTTGTGGGCTGGCAAGCTCACTTTACATTTATTCGCCACCGACTGTTTTCCCTGAAATTGGCCCTGACTTCAATACAAAAGAATTGAAAATCTACTTTGGTAGAAAAGATTTATTCGATATTCGAGCACTTTCGAGGTTCCAGGCCTTGGAAACTTTGAGTCTTTACCGGTGCTCGGGCAAAATTTCGAACGCAAGGTCACTGTCTTCACTCAAAAAATTGCAAAACGTAATAATCTTCAACGCACCAAATATCGACGATTACGAATGGCTTTTTGAGTTACCTAATCTGAGGCGGGTGCTTTTTATGGGCGCAAAAGATTTGCCAGGACCTGACATCGCACTTCGGTTAGCGGAAGCTGGGCTCATAGCCTACTGAAATAGCTTCGACGAAAATAAACAAAGTACTGATAGACCGCACAAGTCTCCGACACTTATTACGCAGCCAACCTAAAAAATTAGGCAGGTGCTTTGGTGCACTGTCAATCAATACATACCTAGCGCTGAACGCGACCGGCAATCTGCTCAGCCAAACCGATGTAGCTGTGTGGGGTGAGCAGCAGCAGACGGTCTTTTGCGTCTTGACCGATTTCTAGCTGGTTGATGAAAACCTGTAGGTCGTCGCTGTTGATGCGCTTGCCACGGGTTAGCTCTTTGAGCAACTCATATGGGTTGTCGATCTTGCTGCGACCAGCGGCAACTTCAGCACGAATCACGGTCTGAATTGCTTCGCCCAAAACCTCTAGGTTTTCGGCAAGGTCGCCGGCTAGAACTGCTTCTGACAGTTCGAGTTCGTCAAGGCCGCGAGTTACGTTATCCACTGCCAAAAGCGAGTGACCGAAACCCAAACCGATGTTGCGCTGTGAGCTTGAGTCGGTTAGGTCGCGCTGCATCCTCGATGTCACAAGCGTGGCTGCGAGGCTGTCGAGCACGGCGTTTGACAGCTCGAGGTTTGACTCGGCGTTCTCAAAGCGAATCGGGTTGACCTTGTGAGGCATGGTTGATGAGCCGGTGGCACCAGCCTGCGGAATCTGCTTGAAATAGTTCAAAGAGATGTAAGTCCAGATGTCAGTGCAGAGGTTGTGCAAGATGCGGTTGAAAAGCGCAACAGAGCCATAAAGTTCGGCTTGCCAGTCGTGTGATTCGATCTGGGTGGTGAGTGGGTTCCAGGTGAGACCCAAGCCGGTCACAAAAACCTCAGACTCGGTGAGCCAGTCAACGGTTGGGGCAGCAACGACGTGCGCCGAGAAAGTGCCGGTCGCACCGCTGAACTTGCCAAGGTATTCTGCCTTGGCAATGCGGTCGAGCTGGCGCTGCAGGCGGTGAACAAAAACGGCGATCTCTTTGCCCATGGTTGTTGGGGTGGCTGGTTGGCCGTGAGTGCGCGAAAGCATTGGCACAGCCGCCGATTTGGCCGACAGCGCACGAAGCTTGGCCATCAACAGTTCAACGCGAGGCAACCAAACATCGTTCACCGCATCGCGCACGACAATCGCATAAGAGAGGTTGTTGATGTCTTCGCTGGTGCACGCGAAGTGGGTGAGTTCTAGAAGGTCTGGGCGGGCCATCCCCGTCAATTTCTCGCGAATAAAGTATTCAACCGCTTTGACGTCGTGCTTTGTGGTGGCCTCGAAGGCGCCGAGTTTGGCGACATCTTCGTCAGAAAAATTTGCGACTAGATCGCGCAGGGTTTTGGCCTCGGCCTGGTTGATGGTGCGGTTGGTGCCCAACAGGTTGCGGTTAGCGAGGTGAAGCAGCCACTCAACTTCGACGGCGATGCGGGCGCGGTTTAGGCCGGCTTCTGAAAGGTGAAGGCCAAGGTCGGCAACTGCCGAACGATAGCGACCGTCGAGGGGGCTTAGGGGCTGAATTGAAAGTTTGCTCACCCATCTATTCTGCCAGCTGGCGGCGCGTTGCGGTGATTGGTTTGGGCTACTGACCCTTGTCTGCGCAGTTATAAACAAGCGGATGCACCACCATTTGTGCACCAACCTCTCGCCGTGACTTCAGCAACCAATAGGTGAATCGCAAACTTGTCACATGGATCAGTTAGTGAACAACCTTCAAGCCGCCCTTGCGGCACTTCGAATGGCAAAACCCCACCCCACCCAGTGGTCGGGGCCAGCTGCCACCGCATTCACGCACCGCGTTGACCTGCTCGAAATCGAGTTCACAGTTTTGTGTTCGTTGCTGAGCCTAGTATCGGTCGGCTCAGCAGCTGGGGCCGGCGGTGGCGGCCCTATCGGTGGCGGCAAAACCGGCGTAGGCGGCGGAATCGGCGGTGGATTCGGCGGCGCAGGTGGCGGCCTAGGTGGCGGCCTGGGCTCAACCCCCGTGATTCCGTTTGAACAACTACTTTCACAGTTAGGGCTTCACTTCTAATGCAAAGCATCACGTCAACCGACGGTGTGCACGTTCACGCCGACCTTCACGAACTACAAAGAATTCGCGGTCAGCTCACCGCCAGCCAACTTGCCCTTTGGGGCGACCACAGTTCACGCATCGCAAGTTTCTTGGGCTTAGCGAACAACGACATTGCCGACGTGATTCTAAATGACTGCGGTTTAGTGGTTTTGGCAATCGAGAACCCACAAATTGGCTTAGCAATCGGCACCAGCCTGACAGCCATATGGATGCAACTCAAAAACCTAAACGCCCTATGTGATTTGGTTCAAAGCAAATACCAAGTAGGTGAACTCACCATCGATCGCAAAATGGCGCTTGAGCATCAGATGCTAGAGGTTGCGGCAACCGCCCCGTTCTTTGCCAAACTGCACCTATTTGGCGCCGACAAAGACGCAGACGATTCGAGATCAAAGCCCATTGCTGCAAACCCAGTGGGTTCAGGTTCGAATAACTCGGGCTTAGGTTGCGAGGTGCCGGCCGGAGGGCATGAGATTCAAGCACCAACAGAGCACTTGCCACCGAGACCAGTGGCCGGCCCGCCAAACAAATCGCCTGGCTCGGGCGAACTACAAGATTCTGAAAAGCTTCAAAGCGCCGCGAGTTATAAAAGCAACTACGCTCAAAATTAGTGAGGCAAGAATCGCCCATCCGAGCGAATTGATGCTGAGACCAGCGCTGGTGAAACCATCAATCTTGAAAACACCAAAGTTCAAAAAGCCGCTGATCCAGGCCACTAGCAAAAGCAGCGCACCGTTTAGAACAAACGAAATCAGGCCGAAAGTCAAAATGTAGACCGGCAAAGCGATCACTTTAATGATCGGCGCAATCACCGAGTTCACAAAACCAAAGATCAACGCAACAGCAAGATAGCTCAGCACCACCTGCCATGCCTCGGTGCCGCCATAAGGAATTAATTTGATAGCCGGAATCAAGAGGGTGACAATCCACAAACCAAAAGCGTTAATAACAGTTGCGACTAGAAATCGATTCATGTCTAGATTCTGCCACGAACAAAGTAAATTGGAGTCTGTGACTGCACAAGACGCACAACGCGTGCCTATGGTTCAAATGCTCTCAATCGAGGGCGAGTTTAGCGTTGCCGAAGAACATGCCGCCTATGGCGCTTATCTAGAGCGACTAACCACCGACGACTATCTAAAGTTTTATCGCGACATGGCTGTTATGCGTCGTTTCGACGGCGAGGCCACCGCGCTTCAACGTCAAGGTCAGCTTGGTCTCTGGATTCCCGCAATCGGGCAAGAGGCCGCACAAATTGGTTCAGGTTATGGCGTAGGCCACAACGACCACATTTTTCCTAGCTATCGCGAACACGGCGTGGCAATCACACACGGCATCGACCTAATGTCGATTCTAAAAATGCTTCGCGGTGTGAATCATGGCGGCTGGAACCCAGATGAAACCCGCTTTCACCTTTATGCCATCGTTCTTGGCACCCAAGCTTTGCACGCCACCGGCTATGCAATGGGCGTAGCTTTTGACGGCAAAGTTGGCACCGGCAATAAAGACGAAGATCTGGCAGTTATCACCTACTTTGGCGATGGCGCCACAGCTGAAGGCGATGTGAGCGAATCATTGCTGTTCGCAGCAATCAACCAAACTCCTCAGGTTTTCTTTTGCCAAAACAACCAGTGGGCGATTTCGTCAAACGTCGCTCGCCAAACCAAGGTTCCGCTATACCTGCGCGGCACCGGCTTTGGTGTTCCAGGCGTGCAGGTTGACGGCAACGACGTTTTGGCCTGCTATGCCGTGACAGCAAAACACATGGATGACGCCCGCGCCGGCCTCGGCCCGACTTTCATCGAGGCCATGACCTACCGCATCGGTGCTCACACCACCAGCGATGACCCAACCAAATATCGCGATGCAGCTGAAGTTGAATATTGGAAAGCCCGCGACCCACTGCTTCGATTTGAAAAGTTCTTGCGAGCTCGCGGTGTCGAGCAAGCGTTTTTTGACGAATGCGACGCCCTAGGCGACAAACTTGCTGCCGAGATTCGCGAGGCAACTTTTGCGCTTGGCAACCCACCGGTCGAGAACATGTTCCAACACGTTTATTCACAACCGCACCCGGTGATAGCTGAGCAACAGGCGTGGCTCGAAGATTATGAAGCTTCTTTCGAAGGTGAGGGCAACTAATGAGCAACTTCACCGAAATGTCGATCGCCAAGGCGATCAACGCAGGCCTTGCCAAAGCAATGCAGCAGAACGAAAAAGTTTTGGTGTTCGGCGAAGACGTGGCCGAACTTGGTGGCGTGTTTCGTGTTACCGAAGGCTTGCTAAACGAATTTGGCCCAAAACGCATTTTTAACACCCCAATCGCAGAGTCGGGCATCATCGGCACAGCTATCGGTTTGGCGATGCGCGGCTATCGTTCGGTTACTGAGATTCAGTTTGATGGCTTCATTTTTCCGGCCTTCAATCAAATCACCACCCAGTTGGCAAAGTTTCAAAACCGATCTGAAGGCCACCTGACCATGCCGGTTGTGATTCGCGTGCCATACGGCGGCGGAATTGGTGCGGTTGAGCACCACAGCGAAAGCCCAGAAGCCTATTTTGCTCACACCTCAGGTCTTAGAATCGTCACACCAAGCAACCCAAATGATGCTTATTGGATGATTCAGCAGGCAATCGAGTCAACTGACCCAGTGATGTTCTTTGAGCCAAAACGTCGCTATTGGCAAAAAGGCCCAGTGAATCTTGACACCCCACCGCTAGGTTTGCACTCGTCCCGGGTGTTGCGTGAGGGCACCAGCGCAACAGTGGTTTGCTATGGCCCGATGGTCACTGTTGCTTTGCAGGCAGCAGAGATTGCAGCCGAAGAAGGCCTAAGCCTTGAGGTGATCGACCTACGCTCGATTTCACCAATCGATTTCGGCGCGATTGTTGAATCGGTCAAAAAGACCGGTCGCCTAGTTGTGGCTCAAGAAGCCAGCAACTTTGTGTCAGTAGGTTCAGAAATCGCAGCCAAGATTCACGAACTCGCGTTTTATCACCTAGAAGCACCTGTTTTGCGTGTAGGTGGCTTCGACGTGCCGTATCCACCAGCAAAGCTTGAAGAACAGTTCTTGCCTGACGCCGACCGCATTCTCGATGCCGTTGACCGAGTCTTGGCTTATTAAGAGAGGCAAACCATGTCACAACTTGCATATTTCAACCTGCCAGACGTTGGCGAGGGTCTAACCGAAGCCGAGATTGTTTCATGGAAGGTCAAGCCGGGCGACACCGTTGGTGTGAACCAGGTGATCGTTGAAATTGAAACCGCAAAGTCTTTGGTTGAGTTGCCTTGCCCTTTTGCCGGCGTGGTTAGCGAACTTCTTGCTAAAGAAGGCGACACCGTTGAGGTTGGCAAGCCAATCATTAGCGTGACCGTGGCCGGCCCGGTGGTTGGCTCAAATACCGGCAGCATCGACCCAGCCGCAGCAGCTTCGGCGGCCGCCAGCGCCAGCGCATCAGTTTCTGACACCGCAGCTTCAGTTTCAGCCGAAGACAAACAGCCGAACCTTGTTGGCTATGGCGCGGCAGGCCACGCCGCGTCACGCCGCCGCGGCCGCACCAGCTCAAACGTGCTGCCTGCCCAAACAGCAGCCACGGCCGCGCTGCCGGTTGCCTCAGCAACCACGGCCATGCCAATCATCAACATCAGCGATGAGTCGATCATTGCAAAGCCTCCAGTGCGCAAGCTCGCCAAAGACCTTGGCGTCGACCTCGGCTCAGTCAACCCAACCGGCACCGCCGGCGAAGTAACCCGCGATGACGTTTTGGCTGCGGCATCGCAGGCCAGCGTGTTCAGAAACTTGAGCACTCCGCAGGCACCTTCGGCACGCGAAGAGCGCATCCCAGTTAAAGGCGTGCGCAAAGCGATTGCAACCGCGATGGTTCAATCAGCATTCACCGCACCTCACGTGAGCATCTTCGTTGACGTTGACGCCACTCGCACCATGGAATATGTCAAGCGCTTGAAGGCGTCAACTGACTTTGCTGGCGTGAAGGTTTCACCGGTGCTCATCATGGCCAAGGCAATGATTTGGGCTGTGCGACGCAACCCGACCGTCAACTCAACCTGGACTGACGAAGAGATCATCGTTCACAACTTTGTGAACTTCGGTGTGGCTGCAGCCACCCCTCGCGGCCTAATCGTGCCAAACATCAAAGACGCCGACAAAATGTCGATGCTTGAGTTGGCAAAGGCGCTTGAGCAACTGACCTACACCGCACGCGATGGCAAGACCACTCCGGCAGACATGCGCGACGGAACCATTACGCTAACCAACATTGGTGTGTTCGGTGTTGACACTGGAACCCCAATCTTGAACCCGGGCGAAGTTGGCATTGTTGCTCTTGGCTCGATTCGACCAAAGCCTTGGGTTGTGAACAACGAGATTCAGGTTCGACAGGTGACCACCATCGGTGCAACCTTCGACCACCGCGTTGTTGACGGTGACGTCGCATCACGCTTCGTGCAAGACGTGGCCTCGATCATCGAAGAGCCAGCACTGCTTCTCGACTAAAAACCGCGTTATTCGAGCAGCGCGCGACGACGAGCGACATAAGTAGCGCGATCGATGCGGCCCTCGATTAGGTCTTCTTCGATTTGATGAACATCGGCGTCGAAATCTGCGCCCATGTAGTCAGCAATGCTTAAGTCGGCGAGCGGGTTGGTGCCTGGGGGTGCGGTGACCGTGTCTCGCCCGAGAGGTGCGGCATTCCAGGCTTCGCTTCGTGCCGCCACTGCAGCTTCACGCTCGGCTTGCCATTCTGCTTGAGCGTTGTAAACCTTTGAACTGCCGGTGTCTTTGTTGGGCAAGAATGCCATTAGGCCTAGAACAATCAAAATGAGTAGGCCCACAAACCATGCGCCGAACACTGTTGACATGAATCCGATAGCGCCCAGAAGCAGGCCTGAACAACCAATGCCCGCGCCACGTTTGAAGGCGACGATGTTGAACACAAGGCCAAAAATCGAGAAGTACGTGACTACAGTCGGATCACCCATTGCCCCTGAGCCTTTCAAATATCTGTTGCCTGCGAGATTACTCTCTGGCTCTAGAGGTTTCAACCGCGCCGGTGTCGCCTTTCTTGGCTAACGGCAAGCGGGCTGGCGCGCATTTGGCGCGCACGGTGCCCGCACACACGACCGGGGTAGATGGGGGTCGCGCCATCCACTTTATTGACAATGATTATCAATAGCATTTAGACTCACACTATGAATAAGGGGATGCTCACCCGCCGCGCGGTCAAGCTGATTGCGGTGGCACTCGTGTTTGCCGTGGTGCCTGCCGGCCTAACCGCCTGCGCCACACCTGCAGAGAACGGCCCGCACAAACTCAAGGTTGTTGCATCAACCGCGGTTTGGGGCAGCGTCGTCGAGGCGATTGCCGGTGACAAAGTCGACATCAAGTCGATTGTGAACAACCCAAACCAAGACCCGCACTCGTTCGAGGCGAGCGTTCGCGACCAAGCCGCCGTGAACAGCGCCGACCTGGTATTGCTAACAGGCAACGGCTATGACAACTTTATGAACCTGCTAATTGCAGCCTCGCACCAGCCTAAAGATCACATAGTGAAACTCGCGCCGAATGAAAAAAAAGTGACACCGCTTTCTGGCAAGACGGTTGACGACCCGCACGTTTGGTATGACTTTGACATTGTCAGCAGAGTTGCAAACGACATAAAGCTCGAGCTAGACAAGGCAGACCCAGCCGATGCTGCAGCTTTTGCACTGGGCAACAGCAAGTTTCAAAAAGGTCTAACCGAACTCAAAAGTCGCCTCGACAAGGTTTCAAACGTGACTGTTTGCTCGGGCCCATTGCGGCTTAAGGGTTCGCCATGCCCAACCATCATCAATCGAACCAACATTCTGCAACCCGAGAGTGTGGGCTTGCGACTGATCGCCAAGTTCTCGGTCGACGCAACGCCGCCGACCGTGCGGCAAGCGGTGATTAATGGCAACGACATTTCAGTCAAAGACATGAATGCAATCAAAGTTCTCTTTTTTGGCGAAATCGTGCACCGTGGGTTGTTCTTTGGCCCAGGGTGGCCGATTCAGTGGCTGGTTCTAAACTCGCAGCAGACTAACCCCCAGATCGAACAAATGAAGGCATGGGCTCAGAAGGCGGGCATGACGAAGTTTGTAAGCTTCAGCGAATCGCTGCCGACCGACAAAACTTATCTAACTTGGATGTCTGACAACCTTGCCCAACTCGAAGCCCTTCGCGCTTCAGAACCTGGGCGTTTCTAATGACAAACCCAAGCGCTCTAAGCATCAAAGCCGCCGACCTGAGCTTTGCCGAAAAGACCCTTTGGCAGGGCCTCAACCTCGAGGTTGCGCCTGGCGAGTTCATCGCAGTGATTGGCTCGAACGGTTCGGGCAAGTCGAGTTTGCTCAAGGCGATTCTTGGGCAGCAGGCGCTAACCGCTGGGCAAATCAAGGTCAATGGCCATCGGGTGCGGGGTGGCAGTCGCGAAATCGGATACATTCCGCAACATCGACCAGCCGAAGGTCAGGTGCCGATTCGCGGCCGAGACCTTTTAAGGCTTGGCCTAGATGGCCACAGGTTTGGCTTCGCGTTGCCGAATCACAAAAACTCTCAGCGCATCGATCAGGTATTGCAGCGCATGGGCGCATCCGATTATTCGAAGCAACCGATCACGTCGATTTCGGGCGGCCAGCTTCAGCGGCTGCGAGTTGGTCAAGCTGTGATCGGCAAGCCTGCGCTGTTGCTGGCTGACGAACCACTAACCGCGCTCGACCTCAACCAGCAACAGGTGGTTTGCGAGTTGATTAACCAAGAGCGTCAAGCCACGCAAATGGCTGTGCTTTTTGTAACCCACGATGTTAACCCGATTCTTGGCATGGTCGACCGCGTGCTTTATTTGGCGAATGGCAAGTTCAGAATCGGCAAGCCCGATGAGGTGCTGCGCAGCGATGTGCTTAGCGAACTTTATGGCACCCAGGTTGATGTGCTTCGCAACCAGGGTCGCATTGTTGTGGTTGGCACCCACGAACACGAACACCACCCTGATGAGAAGTGGATCTAATGTCATTCACCGACATTCTGGGCAGGCTATTCAACTTTGCCGACTATGACCAGCTTCTGCCGCTGGTTCAAAACTCACTCATTGCTGGCGCCCTGCTGGGGCTGCTTGGCGGGTTTGTTGGCATCTTTGTTATCAAGCGCGATTTGTCGTTTGCTGTGCACGGCATTAGCGAGCTTTCGTTCGCCGGAGCCTCGATTGCGCTATTGGCAGGCATAGACGTTGTGGTCGGCTCAATTGCCGGCTCGATTCTGGCGGCACTGCTGATTGGTGCGCTCGGCAGCAAGGCCAAAGACCGCAACTCAATCATTGCTGTGCTAATGCCGTTCGGCCTGGGTCTCGGCATTTTGGCGCTGTCGATGTATCAAGGCAGGGCGGCCAACAAGTTTGGCCTACTCACCGGCCAAATAGTGGCGGTGGATGAACCGCAGCTGCTGTGGTTGGTTGGCATTAGTGCGGCGGTGCTGATTGTGCTTGCTGTGATTTGGCGGCCCTTAAGTTTTGCGAGCCTTGACCCTGAGGTTGCGGCGGCTCGCGGGGTGCCAACCCGATTGCTGTCGATTCTGTTTATGTTGCTGCTCGGCTTGTCGGTAGCCGCAAGCGTACAAGTTGTTGGTGCGCTGCTAGTTCTTTCGTTGCTCGTGACACCGGCTGCCGCTGCGATTCGCGTGACCTCGTCACCGGCGCTCGCCGTGACGCTCAGTGTAACTTTTGCTGTGACCTCTGTTGTCGGCGGCATTACCCTTGCCGTCGGTGGTGGCTTGCCGGTGAGCCCATATGTGACAACCGTGTCATTTCTGATTTATTTGATCTGCCGAGCGATCGAAACCTTGAGAACTCGCATGCAGGGGGTTAGACAGTGACAACCAAACGCAATACGTGGCAAAAAGACGCAGTGCGTCACGCCCTCACCGAAGCTTTGGGCTTTGTGAGCGCAGGTCAGCTTCACCTGGTGCTTCGCAACCACGGTTCAACCATTGGTTTGGCCACGGTTTATCGTGCGCTCGCCGACCTCGCACATGCTGGCGATGCTGACGTATTAAACGGTGTCGACGGTGAGCTGATGTATCGCGCTTGTGCAACCGGTCACCACCACCATCTAATTTGCAGACACTGCGGAGCGACCGTTGAAATTGATGCCAGCAAGGTTGAAAACTGGGCTGACGCCGTTGCAGCCGAGCACGGTTTTGCCGAAACTAGCCACACAATTGAGATTTTTGGCACCTGTTCGGCGTGTCAATCTTGAAATTGTTAAATCAGACTTGCTTAACGAGCCCGCTCTCGCCTAGACTTGAGCAGTTGAGTGGGTTGTCCACAATCTTCGAGCATCCCCAAAATCTTGGGTTTTTTGTTCGCCCAAAAGATTCTGGCAGAACCGTCACCTCACAAAGACTTAGTCTCTATCGACTAGGGTCGATCGAGAAGCAGACATCCATACGGAGGAACAAATGGCAGCCTACTGTCAGGTAACCGAGACCAAGCCACAGTTTGGTCACGCCGTTTCGCACGCTCAGAACAAAACGAAGCGTCGCTTTAACCCAAACATTCAGAAGAAGACCTACTTTGTGCCTTCACTGAAGCGCAACGTGACCCTAAACCTCAGCGCACGTGGCATCAAGGTTATTGATGTTCGTGGCATCGAGGCAGTGGTTGCAGAAATCCTTGCCCGCGGCGAGAAGATCTAAGGAACCAATAAAAAATGGCTAAAAAAGACAAGGACATCCGTCCGATCATCAAGCTTCGTTCAACTGCCGGCACTGGTTTCACCTATGTCACCAAGAAGAACCGTCGCAACGACCCAGACCGCATCGTTTTGAAGAAGTACGACCCAGTAATTCGTCAGCACGTCGAATTCCGCGAGGAGCGCTAAACCCATGGCTAAGAAAAGCAAGATTGCTCGCAACGAGCAGCGCAAAGTAATCGTTGAGCGTTACGCAGAAAAGCGTTTGGCTCTAAAGAAGGCTTTGGTTGACCCAGCGTCAACCGACGCACAGCGCGAAGAGGCTCGTTTGGGCCTTCAGAAGCTACCTCGCAACGCTTCACCGGTTCGCCTTCGCAACCGTGACGCTATCGATGGTCGCCCACGCGGTGTTCTAGCCAAGTTTGGTGTTTCACGTGTTCGCTTTCGCGACATGGCACACCGCGGTGAGCTTCCGGGCATCACCAAGTCAAGCTGGTAAAAACTCTAGTTTTCTTTTAAAAACCGTCATCGGCAACGATGACGGTTTTTGCTTTAAACTCGAAAAAACCTTGAGTTTCGTGCAAATTCACCGTGAAAACCCTGAAACACGCCGAAACAAATAGAGTTAACCCCGTGTTTTGCTAGTAGGTTGATTTCGACAGACCGTCACAAACGTCTAAGTCCAGGAGGACCCTAAATGTCACTAAACAAGAGCGAGCTAGTTGAAGCCGTTGCAAAGCACACCGGTGAGTCACAGGCTGCAGTCAACCGCGTTGTTGACGCACTGTTCGAAGCAATCGCCAAAGAAGTTGCCGGCGGCGGCAAAGTTACCATTCCAGGCTGGTTGAGCGTTGAGAAGGGCCACCGTGCAGCACGCACCGGCCGCAACCCTCAGACTGGTGCAACCATTCAGATCGCTGCAGCAAACACCGTTAAGGTCTCAGCTGGCAGCAAGCTAAAGGCTGCAGTTAAGTAGTCTTAGTTCTTCAGCAAAAAAGGCGGTGACTTCGGTCACCGCCTTTTTTCGTATCTTAAGCTTGAAGGGTGAGCCAAGGCATCCCCTCAAAAATCAACAGCGAATCGTCGCAAGCCAACGTGGCGGCTGCCAACGGTCTGCGCGCAGCAGCTTGGGCGACGCTGGCGGTTGCTGCGGCTATTGCTGTGGGTTCGCTGATTGCGCTGCGCATTGGTGGGGCAGCCGATGCTCCGCTGCTGGGCGACCCAGGTGCTTTGATTCGCTGGGCAATTGCACCTATTAGGGCAGTGAGCGACTTTGGCATGGCTGGCGCGATTGGCGCGCTAGTTTTTGCGGTGTTCGTCTTGCCCGATAACAGCAAAGCCTTGGGCCGGGCACTTGATTTTGCCGGGCTGGCTGCGGGTGTTTGGTCGCTCGCTGCAGCAACCTATTTGGTCTTTAACTATTTGAGCGTCACCGGCACGCAGTTTTCAACCGACAACAGTTTCGGTGCTGGGCTTTGGTTTTTTATCACCAACATTCAGCTGGGGCAATATCTTGGTCTGAACCTCGCTGCTGCGGCAGTTGTGACGATTTTGGCTCTGACCGTGCGCCGCCTAGTGCCTGCGATGTTTGTGGCTGTGCTCGCAGTTGCCGCTTTGGTGCCTTTAGCTCTAACAGGTCACGCCGCCGGCATTCAAGGGCACTCGATGGCAGTCAACGCTTTAGGTTTGCACCTGCTGGGCGCAACCATTTGGGTTGGCGGTCTAGCCACTTTGATTGTGTTGGCTTTTAGCACTCCACTCGACACCCTAAAAACTTACGCCGGGCGTTACAGCACACTGGCTTTGATCGGTTTTGCAGTGGTTGCTGTCTCTGGCGCAGCCTCGGCTTGGGTGCGCATTGCTAACTGGCAAAACCTGTTCACTGCCTATGGCCTGATTGTTGCCCTAAAAATCGCAGTCTTGGTTGTGCTTGGCGGTTTTGGTGCGTTTTATCGTTTGAAGCTGTTCAGAGGTCAAGTTACCAAAATGCGCATGCTTGCAAAGCTCGGCATTTTCGAGCTCAGCTTCATGGGTTTGGCTTTTGGCCTAGCAACCGCCCTGGCCCGCACCGCACCACCATTCGCGCCAAACCTAAGCACCTACACTTCGCCGGCTCAGATTCTCACCGGCGAACCCCTGCCACCCGAGTTCACCTTTGACCGCTACTTCACCGCATATAAAATCGACCTGATTTGGGCTTTGATAGCCGCCGGTGGCATTTTGCTCTATTGGGTGGGTTTCGCCAAACTTCGCCGTCGCGGTGATAGCTGGCCGCTGTCACGCGCACTGTCTTTCACAGCCGGCATGTTGCTTTTGGCCTATATCACCTGCGGCCCATTCAACGTTTATGAGCAATACCTCTTCAGTGCGCACATGATGGCGCACATGCTTTTGACCATGGGTGTGCCACTGTTTTTGGTGCCTGCCGGGCCAGTGACTTTGCTAATGCGCTCGCTAGAAAAACGGGCGGATGCTTCGCGCAACCTGCGCGACTGGGTGCTGTGGGCGGTGCACACTAAATATGCGCGCCTCATCTCGCATCCGCTATTTGCAGGTGTCAACTTTGCAGTTTCTTTAGTGGTCTTTTATTACACGCCACTGTTCAGCTGGGCAACCCACGAGCACATTGGTCACGAGTGGATGACCGTGCACTTTTTGATCACCGGCTATCTGTTTATTCAAGCCCTCATCGGCATTGACCCTGGGCCAACCAAAATGGCATACCCAATTCGCCTCATGTTGCTGATTGGCACACTGGCTTTTCACGCGTTCTTTGGGTTGGCGCTTATGACCGGCAACGGCTTGCTGCTAGCTGACTGGTATGGGGCGATGGGCCGAACCTGGGGCCAAGACCCGATTGGCGACCAACAGACCGGTGGGGCCATTGCCTGGGGCATCGGTGAGCTGCCGGCGGCTGCGCTAACGCTGATTGTTTCGATTCAGTGGGCAAGATCTGATGCTCGCGACTCAAAACGACTCGATCGTCAAAGCGACCGAAGTGGCAACCAAGATTTGAAGGACTATAACGATATGCTTGCTCGTCTGAACAATCGAGGGGGCGACCGTTAGCGTGCAAGAGATTCAACTGTCTGATGAACAGCAAAAACTTTTTGAATACATCGAAAGCACCGATTCAAATATCTTTGTGACGGGTCGCGCCGGCACGGGCAAATCAACTTTGCTCAACTATTTGATTTCGCAAACCAAAAAGAACGTTGTGGTGTGCGCCCCCACCGGCGTGGCGGCACTGAATGTTGGCGGCACCACTATTCACAGCCTCTTTGGTTTTCCGTTTGGTGTTTTAGGCACTCAAGACATTAGGCGCCACATGAACAAGCGCGTTCGAGACGTGCTTGGGGCGATTGACGTTTTGGTGATCGACGAAGTTTCGATGGTCAACGCTGACCTGATGGATGCCATCAGCACCGCAATGGGAATCGCTAAGGGTCGCGCCAAGCAGCCTTTTGGTGGTGCTCAGGTTGTGATGTTTGGCGACCCCTATCAGTTGGCGCCGGTGCCGGGCAGTGCAGCCGAAGAGCGCGCGCACATGGCCGAAAACTATCAGAGCCACTGGTTCTTTGACGCTCACGTTTGGCGCGAAACTGCGCTAGAGCGCTTTGAGCTAACCGAAATCTTTCGCCAAAGCGACGAAGACTTCAAGCACATTCTCAACGCGATTCGCGAGGGCAACTGCACTCAAGAAATGCTCGACTATTTAAACCAGCGCGGCAACCGGTTTCCGCCGCACCCCGACGTGATTCGTTTGGCCACAATTAACGCTGCGGTTGACCGAGTTAATCGCCACCGAATCGACCAGATTGCTGAACCGGTTGTTGAATTTCACGCTGTGTTTAGCGACGACGACGCTAAGCACTTTGGCAAAAACTTGCCAGCTGAGCCGGTTTTGCAACTCAAAGTCGGTGCCCAAGTTATGTTCATCAAAAATGATGAAACCAAACGCAACTCGGCCGGTGTTGGTTTTAGACGCTGGGTGAACGGCACCATCGGCACGGTTGTTGGCTTGCCCAAACACGGTGGCGTGATCGTTGAGGTTGACGGTGAAAAACTTGAGGTCGAACCTGCGACGTGGGAGAAAGTTCGTTATGAACTCAAATCTGAGTTCGACGAGGCCAGCGGTCGTTTCAAAGATGTGCTCGAGGCTGTGCCGCTAGCTGAGTTTCAGCAGATTCCACTTCGATTAGCTTGGGCTGTGACTATTCACAAGTCACAGGGTCAAACCTATGACGAAGTGGTGATTGACCTTGGCGGTGGTGCTTTTAGCGCTGGCCAAACCTATGTTGCCCTTAGTCGAGTGCGTTCGCTCGAAGGCATGTATCTAACCCGTGCGATTCAAATGCGCGACATCATGGTTGACGACAACGTGCTGAGATTTATGGCCGGCTCAAAGCAGTGGAGCTCGAGCGCGCCAGAACAAATGTTTTAGCCGCGAGGCGTTGGGTTTAGCCACCAGTTCACAGCATCGGGCCAGCGGGCTGCCCAATATTTTTCTTGATGACCGGTGCCCGCATACAGGCGCGCTTCGAAGTCACGGTCGCGCAGCCATCCGCGTTCAATTAGGCGGTCAATCGCGCTGTAGTGAAGAAGCGGATACGCCGCGTCGAGCTCGGTGTTGCCGCTATCAAGCCAGACTCGGCGGCCGCCACCAACAGCTGGCAGGGCATCGACCAGCAGTTCAACGGCGCGACTGCCACCAAAGGGCCAGTGCGTCGAAAACGCCAAAGCGGTTGAATAAACCTCAGGGTGCAAACCGAGACCATAGATGCTTGCCAAACCACCCATGCTTGAACCGCCAATTGCGGTGCGGCTGGGATGCAAATCTATGCCGTGTTCGGCGGCCACTTTTGGCAGCACCTCGTTGGCTAAAAAGTTTTGATAAGCCTCGCTCGTGACAACTCGATCGGCAGGGCGCACTTCGGCGGGTATCGTGTCAAAAGCTGAGGGCACTGCGGCAACAATGGGTTCGGGTGACAACTCGTTATAGCGGCTTGTGCCTTCGCCGGTATAAACACCAATCACAACCGGCAATTCTGGGGCATAAACCAAGCCTGCGTTTAGTGATTCGGTAATGCCCCAGTTTTGTTGGTTCCAAGCCTCTTCGCGCGGCAAAAGCAGGTTGCCACCGTCGTGCATCACTAATACTGGGGTGCTGGCACTCACCTTTGCGGGCAAAGCAACATCGATTCGGTGTGAACCCAAAACAAAACTAGATAATCTTGAATTGCTGGGCACGCCGCCACTGGCCTGTTCACTCATAACAACATCTTTGCACGGCAACAACGCGACCAACAGAAAGTAGCCTCAGAGCGAATGCGCAATTTAGGCAAACTGGTAACAACCCGAAGCAAGTGGGTGCTTTTTGGTTTTGCTGCGCTAATTTTGGCGAGCACATTTTGGGGGTTTCAGTCTTTCAGCGGTCTCAAAGCTGGTGGATACGATAATCCAAACGCTGACTCGGGCCGGGTCACCAGGCTGCTAAAAACCGAGTTTGATCAGAACGCGGCCGAGTTGGTTTTGATTGCCGACTTTCAAGACGACGTTGAAAGCGCTGCGAGCATTGCCACAGCCAACAACCTCACCACTTATTTGACCGGCGTTGATGGCGTTGTGGGTGTCTCGTCTTATTATTCGGCTACGCCTCACTCACCGGCGCTGCGCTCTAAAGATGGCAAAGCTGCCTATTTCTTTGTCGACCTTGTGAACTCTGAGGCTCGGCAGGCAACCATCGCTCAAGGCATCATGGACCATTTCGATGCAAAAGTTTCAGGTTCAACGCAGTATGCAAATGCCAAAATCTATACCGCAGGATGGGCGGCGGTTACCTCTGAGATCAATGGCAAAATAACTTCGGGTTTGGCGCTCGCCGAGTCGATAGCTATTCCGGTGACGATGGTGCTGTTGCTTTTTGTTTTCGGTTCGATGGTCGCTGCCGGCTTGCCATTTTTTGTGGCAGGCATTTCGATTCTCGGCAGCTTTTTTGTGATTTGGGTTTCGACCAGACTCACTGATACCTCGATTTTTGCGGTCAACCTGGTAACGGGTCTGGGGTTGGGGCTAGGCATCGACTATGCGTTGCTGATGGTGAATCGTTTTCGTGAAGAGCGAGCAAAGAGCCTCGAGGTTCGCGATGCCGTTATCGAAACGGTTGCTACCGCAGGGCGCACGGTTTTCTTTAGCGGTGTGACCGTTGCCGTTGTGATGCTTTCGCTCAGCTTTTTTCCGCAATACTTTTTGCGTTCTTTCGCTCTGGGCGGCGTGAGCTGTGTTGCCTTGGCGGTTTTGGGCGCGGTAGTAGTTTTGCCCGCTTTGCTCAATTTGCTCGGCGACAAAGTTGACAAGGGCAAAGTTGTTCGTGGCCAGCTCACACCTAAAGATCACGGGCTTTGGTCAAACATTGCTCGCTTTGTGATGCGCCGCCCTCTGCCAGTGCTTTTTGTTGTGTTGCTTTCGCTGGGTGGCCTTTTGAGCCTGTCAAATAACGTGTCTTGGGGGCAGGTTGACGACCGCATTTTGCCTAAGACCGACCGCGTGGTTGCTGCCTCTGACATTATGCGAACTCGTTTTGAGGGTCGCGAAACCAGCCCCTATGACATTATTTTGCAGGGCGCAAACCAGAACCAGGTAACCGACCTAACCATCGCGCTTTCAAAGCTTGACCACGTCAAGCGCGTTCAAAGCACCGCTGGCATAGCTCAAGCAGGTCAGCTAGACCCCGGTTATTCAACCTATTTTGCCGACTATGCCCGGCACGGTTTTCAGCACATTCAAGTGATTGGTGATGTTGAACCTCGAGCCGCCGCCGGTGTGGCTTTAGTCGGTGCGATTCGCGCAGTGCCAACAACTGCCGAGCACGTCTGGGTGGGCGGCAGCGCAGCAACCTATGCCGACTCAATGGCGGGTGTTAGCAACATGTTGCCTTGGGCAATTCTGTGGATCATAATCACCACGCTGATTTTGCTCTTTTTATTCACAGGTTCAGTGATTTTGCCGATCAAAGCAGTTCTGCTGAACGTGATGTCTCTAGGCGCCACAATCGGGTTCTTGACCTGGGTGTTTCTAGACGGCAATCTCAAGTGGTTGATTGGCGACTTTAACACCACCGGCACTCTTGACAGTTCGAGCATGGTGCTGGTTGCCGTGATGGCGTTTGGTTTGTCGATGGACTACGAGCTGTTTTTGCTCAGCCGCATCAAAGAGCAGCATGACGCAGGCATGAACACGGTTGACTCAGTTTCTATCGGTTTGCAACGTTCTGGTCGAATCATCACCACGGCCGCATTTGTTTTGGCTGTCAGCTTTTTCACCTTCGTAATGATCGACGTGAGCATTATGAAGATGCTCGGCCTCGGTGTTGCGTTTGCAATCTTGCTCGATGCAACCGTGGTTCGCGCCCTGCTGGTGCCGGCGCTGATGCGCCTGTTTGGCGACCTCAACTGGTGGGCACCAGCTTGGCTCAAGCAAATTTATGAAAAACTTGGGCTAGGTCACTGACGGTTTTGCGGGCAGCTCAGCGTCACAATGCGCTTTCGCGGCTTTCGCGGCTTTCGCGGCTTTAGCAGCTTTACATGATTTAGCAGATTTAGCAGATTGAGGGCACGTTCGCGCGCTAGATCCAACCCAAACGTTCACGAATCACAAAAATCTGGTGAAGTTCACGCTGCCCAAGTGAATCACCGCAAACCTCAATGGCAATGTGCAGCAGCTCACGCGCGCAAGCCTCAATCGGTTTCTGTTGAGCTAACTCAAGGCGCTCGCCCAGCTGAGGGTATTGCTGTTCGAAGCGGCGATAACGGTTTAGGTTGTCTTGTTTCGGCTCACTGCCGGCGACCGGTGCAAGGTTTAGCCGCACTAAGCCCAGCAAGTTGTTTATCGCCCAGCTTCGAACGTGTTGCGCGGCAATCAGTTGTTCGCCGCGACGAGCCCGGCCCACGCCGATCAAGAGTTGGCACAAAAACAGTTCAAACTCTTGTTTTAGAACCGGGGCTTTGCCTACCGATTTGGCTGCGATTGCCGACATGCGTTCTTGAAGGTTGCATTTGTCGAGCGCCACGGCAAAAGCGTTAGCTGCGGCGATCTCAAGCTCTGAGTCTTGAAACACTGCAAACTCTAAAACTAAACCGTCTTCATAAATCACTTTGAGGCCGTGGTCGGTCTCTCGCACCGCCAAAGCCACCTGGTCAAAGTTTGGCAACCACTGCAGGTTTTGGCGCAAACCTTCGGCCAAACCGTCTTTGCTGATTACAAAAAAGTCGTGGTCGCTCCACTCATCAGCCCGCGAAATGTCGGCGGCCGAACCCAAAAACACCAAACCCACCACGTCGGGGTGGGCGTCAAGATTTTCGCGCATTTGTTGCTGATAGCTAAGAAATTTATCGATGCTGAATGTCATGGCTGCACCTCGATGGGGCTCGGGTAGGTCTCGCTCGTTGATTGCGCACTCTGCGCAAACGTCGAAAGCCGGTTTATTTGGGTGTTTCGGTCGAATCTACCAACGCGGTCTCGTCTACCAACGCGGTCTCGTCTGACGACGTGGTCGCATCGGCCAGCGAATCGGTCAGTGATTCTGCCGGCGCGGTCGCGTCTGCAGAATCTGGCGAATGCAGGTCGTTTTTGATTCTCACCGAAAGTTTACGCATCAGTTTTACGAACGTGCGAAGCTCATCCTCGTTAAAAACTTCAAAAAGTTCAGCCAAGCGAGATTCGTGCTGCGGCAAGAGCTTGTTGGCTTTTTCAATCGCAAGCTCAGTTGGCATAATGTGAACCACGCGCTTGTCGATTTCGTCGGTCTGGCGGCGAAGCAACCCTTCGGCGGCGAGGCCATCGACTAGGCCGGTGATGGCTCGCGGCGTAACGTCTAGAGCGCGTGCGGCTTGGCTCATGGTGAGGCGACCGTGTTTGGTGACCACAACTAGCAGCATCGCGCGCGGGCCGTTGACGCCCCAGTTTTCGTCGATGTTGCGGCGAATCCAGCGCGGAAAAATGTGGCCGATAGCCGCAGTGGCAGCACTTGCTACTAAAGCCAAACGGGTGCCGCTCATGGTGCTCAAATCAAGTGGCACGCCTGCCAACAGCGGGTCGAGCGTGTTCGACTCTGAACGCGGCGGCACTGGCGTGCAGCTATCGGCCGCTTGGGCAGGTCGGTTGGTTTTAGGCACCCATCTAGTTTGCCTTAAACTCTGCCCGAGCAACGCGAAACGAAGCATGCCGATTGGCGCTAACCTAGAGGCATGCTTATGTCAGATCGCGATATCCGCGCCGAAATTGAAGCCGGCCGCATTGGCCTCGACCCGCTCGAAATGGGCTTGCTGCAGCCTTCGAGCATGGATGTTCGCCTGGACCGGTTCTTTAGACTTTTCGACAACCACAAGCACCCGGTGATTGACCCGGCTGAGAACCAGCCAGATCTGACCCGCTTTGTCGAGGTTTTGGCTGACGAACCTTTCATTCTTCACCCGGGTGAGTTTGTGTTGGGTTCAACTTTTGAGTTTGTGAGCCTGCCAGACAATATTGCGGCGCGACTTGAGGGCAAGTCTTCGCTCGGCCGCCTCGGGTTGCTAACCCACTCAACCGCTGGGTTTATCGACCCTGGTTTCAAGGGTCACGTGACTCTTGAACTTTCTAACGTTGCAACCCTGCCAATCAAACTTTGGCCGGGCATGAAGATCGGTCAGCTGTGCTTTTTTCAGCTTTCGAGCCCTGCTGAACACCCTTATGGTTCGGCGAAATACAGTTCGCGCTATCAGGGTCAACGCGGCCCAACAGCTTCACGCAGTTTTATGAACTTTTATCGCGCCGATGTGGGCAACGACCCGCTAGAGCAGAGCAACTAGGTTTCTTTGGCGCCGGCAGCAGTTTTTGGCTGAAACCGTGCGCACACTTGGCAGAGAAGGTCGGGCTTTATGAGGGTGCCTCTGGCGGTGCGTGCGTTGCTCGCCGAGCTAGAAAAACGTGACACTGCCGAACGGTTCATTCGAGCCACTGAGGCAATCGAGCGGCTCTTTGAGCTGGCGCTAACTCGCTTGCCCGACGGCACAATTTTTGTTTCAACGGGTGACATTGCGGCCATGTGGTTGCGCGATAGCACCTGGCAGATGCGCCCGCTGCTGGCGGCTTGCGATGGCAGCGGCGAGGTTGAAGAGATCATTGCTGCGGTTAGTCGCCGCCAAGCCGAATATGTTCTGATCGACCCTTATGCCAACGCGTTTAATGCCACCCCAAACGGCAACGGCTGGCACAAAGATTTTCACGACCAAAACCCTTGGGTTTTCGAACGAAAATATGAGCTTGATTCGCTGGCCGCTTTCATTGACCTTGCCGTGCGTCTCTATCGGGTCACCGGTTATAAAGAACACCTAGACGACCGTTTTTGGCGGGCAGCTAACCTCGCCATCGAGGTGATTCGCACCGAACAAGACCACAACCGCGACAGCTACCGTTTTATTAGGCGGTTTGCGCCAGCTCGTGATTATTTGAGCCACCGCGGATACGGTGCTCCCCACGCACCGGTGGGTCTGAGCTGGTCGGGGTTTCGCCCAAGCGACGACGCTTGCAAACTGCCCTACCTGATTCCGGCGAACGCGCACGCCGCCGTGGTGTTGGGTGAGCTGGCCGAGGCGGCATCCGCTTTAAATCAGCCGCAGATTGCCGAACCGGCTGCGCTGCTGGGTGCCCAAATCGCCGCTGCAGTGCGCGACCACGGCACTGTGGTGCGAGAGGTTGGCGACACTGCGGGCCCAATTTATGCTTTTGAAGTTGATGGTCTTGGCGGCAAAGTGCTCACCGAAGACCCGAATGTGCCGAGTTTGCTTTCTTTGCCCTATCTCGGATGGTGCGCACCTGACGACCCGACCTATTTGTTGACGCGCAAATGGATTTTTAGCCGACTTAACCCAAGGTTTATTCAGGGGCGGTTTTTGGCTGGCCTGAACAGTTCGCACACACCGCGCCGCAATATTTGGCCGCTTGCGCTGGCGATTCAGGGTTTGACAGCGCTCGACCCAGCCGAAGCGCGTCGCTGTCTGATGCTGATTGAAACTACCGATGCCGGCACTGGTCGCGTTCACGAATCGGTGAACGTTAACAACCCGACCAAGTTCACGCGCGGTTGGTTTAGTTGGGCCGACCTAACCTATGTTCACCTGGTGCTCAAAGTGAATGGGTTAAGCGCCAAGGCAGACTAGGGCCTGGGCCGCACGTGGCTATAGTCGACTCGCGCCTAGTCGTTGGCGATTGTTGGTGCAGGGTGCACTCTAAGCAGCAACACAAGACCGAAGGCCAGCACGGCAACAATGCCGATGATTCCATAAATGGCGGTGTGTGCCACGCCAAAAGCCGCTGCGATTGCGGTTGCCACCCACCAAAAACTTGGGCTTAAGAACGAGGCCGCGCGACCGGTGGTTTGATAAAGGCCAAAGATCCAACCTTCGCGACCCTGAGGTGCGAGCCTTGCCACGAAGGTGCGGCTCGACGCCTGTGCCGGGCCAACGAACAAACAAAGTGCGAGGCCGCCGATCCAATAGGTGACCGTGCCCACACCCGCAAAAGCAAACACGCCGGTGCCAGCAATAAGCAGGCCGATCAGCGAGGCAACAATGGTCTTTTTGGTGCCGATGCGGTCGTCGAGCCAACCGCCCAGGGCCGCGCCGATGCCGGCGACTATGTTTGCAGCGATGCCGAAATAGATGACCTCATTTTTAGTGAAACCGAAAGCCACCGAACCCAAAATCGCGCCAAAGGTGAAGACACCCGCCAAACCGTCGCGATAGATTGCTGAGGCGATTAAGAACTTGAGAGCGTCTGGCGATTCACGGCGAAGGCGCTTGATGTCGCCCCACAGCGCACGGTATGCGCCCACAATGCCAAGTTTTTTAGCCGCAGGTTGGGCCGGCGCCTCGGGCACAAACAGTGCCAGTGGAATCGTGAATAGCAGCATCCAAGCAGCTGAAAGCAAGAACATGAAGCGAATGTTGAAGAGGTCGCTTTCGGCGTTTGAAATGCCAAACCACGGGTGATCTGGCAGATAGAAGCCGACGAGCGAGATCAGCAACAGCAAAATGCCGCCAACATAGCCGAGGCCCCAGGCGAAGCCCGAAACTTTGCCCATGTTCTTTTTGGTGGCCACTTGAGGCAGCATCGCGTAATAGTTGATGAACGCGGTTTCTTGAACCACGCTGCCGATTGCATAGAGCGCAATGCCGATTACAAAAAACTGCGGTGCTGGGGCAATGAACCAGCTGCCGGCCATGATTGCGATGAGCAAACCACTGTTGATTAGCAACCAGCGTTTGCGGCGACCGCTGGCGTCGGTGGCTTGGCCAAAGATCGGGCTGGTGAGCGCAACGATTACGCCGGCGATGGCGCCGGCAACCGAGAGCCACTGAGCATTCTTGTCTGGGTCGCCAAAAGGTGCGCTAACGATGTAGGTGGCGAAAATGAAGGTTTGAATGATTGTGGGGTAGGGCTGCTCGGCCCAGTCCCACAGAGCCCAAGACCAGGTGGCTAAGCGGCGGCGAGCTTGCGATGGTTGCCCAGAAGCGGTGTCTTGTATTGCCCCATTGCTAACAGTCATGGCTTCAGATTACCCAACAAATTTTGCGAGCGGATGCCCTGCGGCCCGCGCGTTCATCACAAGTTTGTCTCGGCTTTACCGCGAGCCGCAACCTATCGGTTGCTCGAGCTTAGCTGAAGGTTGAGTGAACCACACTCAACTTTGGCGGGCGCATCTTGACACAAGTCAAACTTCATGCGAAACTTGAGTCAAATCGGCTCAAGTTTGGGCCGAAGAACCGCATCCGCTTCAAAAAAGCAACACACCAACCCGCAACACACCAACCCGCAACAAACAAGGAGACCCAACATGGCTCGTGCAGTAGGCATCGACCTCGGAACCACCAACTCGGCAGTAGCCGTTCTCGAAGGTGGCGAACCAACCGTAATCGCAAACGCCGAAGGTTTTCGCACCACCCCATCGGTCGTAGCATTCACCAAAGACGGCGAAATCTTGGTTGGCGAAACCGCCAAGCGCCAAGCAGTAACCAACGTTGACCGCACCATCGCATCGGTCAAGCGCCACATGGGCACCGACTGGACTTTCGCCGTTGACGAAAAGAAATACACCCCACAAGAGATCAGCGCCCGCATCTTGGCAAAGCTCAAGCGCGACGCCGAAACCTACCTGGGCGAAGCAGTGACCGACGCTGTCATCACTGTTCCTGCATATTTCAACGACGCTGAGCGTCAGGCAACCAAAGACGCTGGCGAAATCGCCGGTCTAAACGTTTTGCGCATCATCAACGAGCCAACCGCAGCGGCACTTGCCTATGGTCTAGACAAAGGCAAAGAAGACGAGCTCATTCTTGTGTTCGACCTTGGTGGCGGCACCTTCGACGTGTCACTTCTAGAGGTTGGCAAAGACGACGACTTCTCGACCATTCAGGTTCGCGCAACCTCAGGCGACAACCGCCTCGGTGGCGACGACTGGGACCAGCGCATCGTTGAGCACCTAGTCAAGAAGTTCAAAGAGACCACCGGCGTTGACGTTTCAAAAGACAAGATCGCGCTTCAGCGTCTAAAAGAAGCCGCCGAGCAGGCCAAGAAAGAGCTATCGCAGGCGACCCAGGCGAGCATTCAGTTGCCTTACCTATCGCTAACCGAGAACGGCCCAGCCAACCTCGACGAAACTCTAACCCGCGCACAGTTCGAGCAGATGACCGCCGACCTAGTTGAGCGCACCAAGAAGCCATTCAACGACGTAATCAAAGAGGCCGGCGTAAAAGTTGGCGACATCGCACACGTTGTTTTGGTTGGTGGTTCAACCCGCATGCCAGCAATCAGCGAGCTAGTCAAGAGCCTCACCGGCGGCAAAGAGCCAAACAAGGGTGTAAACCCTGACGAGGTAGTAGCCGTCGGCGCATCGCTTCAGGCCGGTGTTCTAAAGGGTGAGCGCAAAGACGTTCTGCTAATCGACGTAACCCCGCTTTCGCTAGGCATCGAAACCGTTGGTGGCATCATGACCAAGCTCATCGAGCGCAACACCGCGATTCCTACCAAGCGCAGCGAAACCTTCTCGACCGCGGCCGACAACCAGCCATCGGTTTCGATTCAGGTTTATCAGGGCGAGCGCGAGTTCACCCGCGACAACAAGTCACTCGGCAACTTCGAACTAACCGGCATCGCACCAGCACCTCGTGGCGTGCCACAGGTTGAAGTCACCTTCGACATCGACGCTAACGGCATCGTGCACGTTTCGGCTAAAGACAAAGGCACCGGCAAAGAGCAGTCGGTCACCATCACCGGTGGCGGCAGCTTGCCAAAAGAAGACATCGAGCGCATGGTTCGCGAAGCCGAAGAGCACGCTGCCGAAGACAAGAAGCGCCGCGAAGAGCAAGAAACTCGCAACAGCGCCGAGCAGTTGGTCTATGGCATCGAAAAGCTGATCAAAGAGAACGACGAGAAGCTGCCAGAAGACATCAAGACCTCGGTTCAGGCCGATGTTGACGCTCTAAAGACCGCGCTCGCCGGCGAAGAGTTCGAGCCGGTCAAGACTGCCTATGACACCTTGGTTGAGTCTCAGCAAAAGCTGGGCGAAGCAATCTATGCAGCCACCCCAGCAGAGGGCGAAGCCGCAGCTGAAGCAAACGGCGAAGACGTTGTTGACGCTGAAGTTGTCGACGAAGAAGACGGCAAGTAATGCCAGAAGACTTCGCTCAAGACCCAGCGAACGCCGAAGGTGCATCCGAGATTAATAACTCGGATGCCACCGGCGGCGCCGACGCAACCGAAGCGCCGGCCAACCCGCTCGACGGGCCCGGCACCGACGCTGAGCTAGACCAAGAGCTTGCCGACCTTAACGCCGCAATCAGCAAAGAGGCCGAGCTTTTGGCCGACCTTCAGCGCCTGCAGGCAGAGTTCGTGAACTACAAAAACCGCGTTGACCGCGACCGCGACCTAGCTCGCAACAGCGCCATCGCCGAGGTTCTTCGCGCATTCTTGCCAGCACTCGACGACCTAACTCGTGCCGAAGCACACGGCGACCTTGAGGGTTCACCGTTTGCTGCGGTTGCCACCAAGATTCGCGCTGCCGGCGACAAGTTCGGCCTGAAGGCGTTTGGTGAAAAGGGTGACAAGTTCAACCCTGAGCTGCACGACGCTCTCGTGCAGTTGCCAAACCCAGAGGTCACCGAAAACACTGTCGGCGACGTTATCGAACAAGGTTTCACGCTTGGCGATCGTGTGATTCGCCCAGCAAAGGTGGCAGTTTTCATTCCTGCCGAAGGGTAATAACTAATGGCTAGTCAAGACTGGTTCGACAAAGACTTCTATAAAATCCTGGGTGTTGCTAAAGACGTTAGCGAAGCCGAGCTTAAGAAGGTTTATCGCAAGCTGGCTCGCCAATTTCACCCTGACTCAAACCCTGGCGATGCCAAAGCGGAGGCGCGCTTCAAAGAAATCAGCGAAGCCTATTCGGTTTTGAGCGACCCAGAGCAGCGCAAAGAATATGATGCTGTTCGCGCCATGGGCGGGGGTGCCCGTTTCACTTCGGGTGGCCCCGCCGGTGCGGGTGGTTTCGAAGATGTCTTTAGCAACATCTTTGGTGGCGGTGCTGGCGGTTTCGGCGGCGGCAACCCATTTGGTGGCGGCTTTGGCGGTGCCGGTGGCTTTGGCGGTCGCGGCGGTTTTGGCCCGCAACCCGGTCAAGACATCAGCGTTTCAACCACCATCAACTTCATCGACTCGGTCAAGGGTTCAACCGAAAAGTTGCGCATCGAAGGCCAAGAGCCGGTGAGTGTCAAGATTCCCGCAGGCATCAACGACGGCGCCAAAGTCAAAGTTCGCGGCAGGGGATACCCCTCGCCAAACGGTGGCCCAGCCGGCGACCTGCTCGTCACGGTAACCGTCAAACCGCACCCGGTTTTCACTCGTGATGGGCTAAACCTGCGTGTCACCGTGCCGGTAACTTTTGCCGAGGCAACGCTTGGCGCAACTATTTCGGTGCCGACTTTGGGCGGTGAGCCGGTGAAACTCAAGGTTGCACCCGGCACCCCCAACGGTCGAGTTTTGCGTGTCAAAGGCCGCGGTGTTGAAACCACCAAGGGCACTGGTGATTTGCTAGCCTCGGTTGAAATCTCGGTGCCTTCGCACGTTAGTGAAAAAGCGGCCGAACTGATTAGGCAGTTTGATGCTGAGTTGCCTAGCGAAGACCCACGTGCCGATCTGCTGCTTAGGGCCGGGCTGCTCTAATGCACGACTTCGACGAAAACACGCCTATGTTCGTGATTTCGGTCGCGGCTGAACTGGCAGTTATGCACCCGCAAACTCTGCGTCAATATGACCGCATGGGTTTGGTTAGCCCAAGCCGCACCGCTGGCCAATCGAGGCGCTATACGATGCGCAACGTGGCTCAGTTGCGCACTATCGCCGCGCTCTCAGCTGAGGGTGTAAGCCTTGAAGGCATTCGGCGAATTCTCGAACTCGAGAACCAAAACGCTGAACTCAAACAACGGGTTCGCGATTTAGAAAAAACCTTAGCCGATGAGCTTATGAAACGGCCGGGTGCGCGAGTCTTTGTGGCTGGCGACGAAGGCATTGTTTCGCTTGCTCAAGGCAAAAGAACGCGAACCACCAAAGCATTGACGCTTTGGCGGGCTCGCTAAGGAGCAACATAATGGCTACCAGTCAACAAATGCCTTCGCAGGGCGACAACAAATCAGCGCTTGAACAGTTCGGCGTTGACCTCACCGAGATTGCTAAGTCTGGCAAGCTCGACCCGGTTATTGGGCGCGATGCCGAGATTCGTCGAGTTTCACAGGTGCTTAGCCGCCGCACTAAAAACAACCCGGTGCTCATTGGTGAGCCTGGTGTTGGCAAAACTGCGGTGGTTGAGGGCCTCGCGCAGCGCATTGTCGCGGGTGACGTGCCCGAGAGCCTTAAGGGCAAACGCCTGATTTCGCTCGACCTTTCGGCGCTGCTTGCCGGCGCGAAATATCAGGGCGATTTCGAAGAGCGCCTAAAAGCGGTGCTTGCCGAAATTAAGGCTGCCGAGGGTCAGATTGTGACCTTCATCGATGAGATTCACACGCTTGTTGGCGCTGGCGGAGCCGGCGGTGGCATTGACGCCTCGAACATGCTCAAGCCGATGCTTGCCCGCGGCGAGCTTCGCCTGATCGGCGCAACCACGCTTGATGAATATCGTGAGCGCATCGAGCGCGACCCAGCTCTTGAGCGCCGTTTTCAGCAGGTTTATGTTGGCGAACCTTCGGTGGTTGACACCGTTGCGATCTTGCGCGGTCTCAAAGAACGCTATGAAGCCCACCATAAAGTTGCGATAGCAGATGCCGCCCTGGTCGCGGCCGCCACGCTATCGAATCGCTACATCACCTCACGCCAGTTGCCCGACAAAGCCATCGACCTAATCGATGAGGCTGCTTCGCGCCTTCGCATGGAGATCGACTCGGCACCGGTTGAAATTGACGAGTTGCGCCGCTCGGTTGACCGCCTCAAGCTCGAAGAGTTTGCGCTCGCTAAAGAAAAAGATGCGGCTTCAAAAGAGCGCCTCACCAAATTGCGCGAAGACCTTGCCGTCAAGTCAGCCGAACTCGGCGAACTCAGCAAGCGCTGGGATGCCGAGCGAGCTGAACTCAACCGCGTGGGTGACCTCAAAACCAAGCTCGACGCACTGCGCATCGAGGCTGAGCGTGCCCAGCGCGAAGCCAACCTCGAGAAAGCTTCACGCTTGCTCTATGGCGAGATTCCAGCTCTCGAAAAGCAACTTGTCGAAGCTGAAACCGCTGCCGATTCGGCTAGCCAAAATGGGGCTGAACGCATGGTTTCTGACCAGGTTGGTGAAGCCGACATCGCCGCGGTTGTTGCGGCCTGGACGGGCATCCCCGTTGGTCGCCTCTTGCAAGCCGAGAGTGAAAAACTTTTGAACCTCGAAGCCGAACTGGGCAAACGCCTGATCGGTCAGAAGCGTGCCGTCAAAGCAGTGAGCGATGCGATTCGTCGCACCCGCGCGGGCATTGCCGACCCCGACCGCCCGACCGGTTCGTTCTTGTTCTTAGGCCCGACCGGCGTGGGCAAAACCGAGCTGGCCAAGTCGCTCGCAGCGTTTTTGTTTGACGACGAAAAGTCGATGGTTCGCATCGACATGAGCGAATATGGCGAGAAACATTCGGTTTCGCGCCTGATTGGTGCCCCACCGGGATACATCGGATACGAAGAGGGCGGTCAACTCACCGAGGCCGTGCGCCGCCGCCCATACAGCGTCGTGCTGCTTGACGAGGTTGAAAAAGCTCACCCAGAAGTGTTCGACGTGTTGCTTCAGGTGCTCGACGACGGTCGCCTAACCGACGGCCAAGGCCGCACCGTTGACTTTAGAAACACCATTCTGGTGCTCACCTCAAACCTCGGTTCGCAGTTTTTGGTTGACCCCGAGATCAGCGCCGAACAGCGTGAACCGCTCGTGCTCGCTGCCGTGCGCCAAGCTTTCAAACCAGAGTTCTTGAATCGCCTAGACGACATCGTGGTGTTCACCGCGCTCGGTCGCGAAGAGCTCGGTTCAATCGTTGAACTGAACGTCGACCGTCTAATGAAGCGCCTCGAAGAGCGTCGCCTGCAGCTGGCTGTCACCCCGGCAGCTCGCGCCTGGTTAGCCGAGAACGGCTATGACCCGATTTATGGTGCTCGCCCGTTGCGTCGCCTCATGCAACAGCAAATCGATGACCAACTGGCCAACCTGATTTTGGCCGGCAAAGTGCACGACGGCAGTCTAGTCAGAGCAGACTTAAACATCGACGAAACCGGTCTTTCGGTCGAGGCGGCCGAAGCACCCATCAACTAAACGAAAGTTCGCACCATGGCAAAACCGACCGAGGTTATCGACCTGCCCGAACAAACCGCCGACAGCATAAAGCAGGCTGTGGCTGAGCTGGCGAACCCGGTTCATGCTCAGCCGCTCGCGCGGTTTTTCAAAACCGGGCCCGGCGAATATGCCGAAGGTGACATCTTTTTGGGTCTCACCGTGCCGCAGTCGCGTTCGGTTGCCAAAAACTACATGAACCTACCCGACCGCGAGCTTGAACTGCTGTTTCAAAGCCCCATTCACGAACACCGTTTTTGCGCAACGGTGATTCTCACCGAGCGGTTTCGCAAAGCCAAAGATGAACTCACCAAAGCTGCGATTTTTGACCAATACCTGAACGCCGTCTATGACGGCCACATCAACAACTGGGATCTAGTCGATGTCGCGGGCGCAACCATAGGCCAGTTTTTGGTCGAAGCCGAAGACCAGTCATTTGGCCAAAACCTGCTAAACGAGTTAGCCGCCAGCGAAAACCTGTGGCGCCGTCGAGTTGCGGTGATTTTTACAGCTGCGTTCATCCGCGCTAAAAATTTCGAACCAACACTTCACGTTGCGCGCATGCTTTTAAACGACAAACACGACCTGATTCACAAGGCTTGCGGGTGGATGCTTCGCGAAGTCGGCAAACGCGACGCTAACGTGCTGCGCGCGTTTCTTGAAGAGACCAAGGGGCGAATGCCTCGCACCGAGTTGCGATATGCCATCGAGAAATTTGACGAGGATGAACGCCAGCGCTGGCTAAAAGCCTAGGCGCGAATGTGTCGCCCAAGGCTCAGTTGGTGCGAGCTGGTTCGAGGTTTAGCTGATGTCGACAACTACCGGCACGTGGTCGCTCGGGCCTTCGCCTTTGCGCTCATCGCGCTCGATGCTCGCCGACTCAACCCGCTCGGCAAACTCGGGTGAACCCAAAATAAAGTCGATTCGCATGCCTTCGTTGCGGGGGAATCTCAACTGCTGGTAATCCCAGTAGGTATAACCTTCGGGAACGATTGGGCGAACCACGTCGGCCAGCCCGATTTGTTCAAAAGCCTCAAAGGCTTGGCGCTCAGGCTCAGAAACGTGGGTGGCGCCGGCGAAATCGTGAATATCCCAAACGTCGGTGTCAAGCGGAGCAATGTTGAAGTCGCCCATTAGCGCCAGCGCCAAACCCGGGTCGGCTTCGAGCCACTCGGCGCTCGCGGCGGCCAAACGGTCGAGCCACTCAAGTTTGTAGTCATAGTGCGGGTCGCCAAGTGAACGGCCGTTGGGCACATACAGGCTCCAGAGTCGAACACCGTCGAAGGTTGCGCCGATGGCTCGGGCCTCTTGCGCGAGCTCTGGCCCAAAGCCGGGCATGTCGGCAAAACCGATCTCAAGGTCTTCGGCTGGCACGCGGTGCGCAAAAGCTACGCCGTTCCACTGGTTTAGGCCGTGCATCGTCACCTGATAGCCGGCGGCTTCGAACGCTGCCACCGGAAACTGCTCGGGTTTGCACTTGATCTCTTGCATGGCTAAGACATCCACGTTGCTTCTTTGCAACCAGTCGGTGACTCGACCTACACGGGTGCGAATCGAGTTAACGTTCCAGGTGGCTATGCGCATGCTTTCAATTTAGTTTGTTTAAACTTGAACCATGACTTTTGAATCGGCCGCTAAGCCTCGCCTTGTTGAACTTGTTAAAGAACTGGCGGTGGTTCACGGTCGCGTGACGCTGTCGAGCGGGCTCGAAGCTGACTATTACGTTGACCTTCGTCGCGCAACTTTGCACCACGAGGCCGCGCCGCTAATCGGCCAGGTAATGCTCGACCTTCTTGACGCCAACGGTGTCACCGAGTTCGACGCCATCGGCGGCCTCACCATGGGTGCCGACCCGGTGGCCACTGCGGTGATGCACCAGGCTGCCGCACGCGGTCGCGCTATCGACGCTTTTGTTGTTCGCAAAGCCGCCAAGGCTCACGGCATGGGTCGTCAGGTTGAGGGCCCTTCGGTTGAGGGTCGTCGAGTGGTTGTGGTCGAAGACACTTCAACGACCGGCGGTTCACCGCTCACCGCAGCTGAAGCTCTTAAGGCTGCTGGCGCGATTGTCGTTGCCGTTGCCACAGTTGTTGATCGCGACACCGGCGCACAGGCGGTTATCGAGGCGGCGGGCTATCGCTACCTCACAGCGATTAACTTGGATGACCTCGACCTGCGCAACTGACCAGCTGGGGTGTTGCCTGAATGCTCGCTGTGAGCCCACCGTGAGCTGACGGTGAGCTGACGGTGAGCTGACGGTGAGCCCACTGAATTGTGGCTGAGTTGGGCCTGAGTGCCCGCTGTTTGCTTGAGTTAACCAGCAATCAAAGCACGGCGCGAGTCAAATGTTGAGCGTGGCTCCCGGCTGCAGTCTCGATCAGCTTTATTCCTGTTAATTTCTTGTGAATTCAGCGAATTTGGCTATTTTATGTTCGGCTAACCGAACATTTTATCACGATGCAGGTTAGGCATACCTATCTTCTTTTAGGCATCTTCAGTAAAGTTGAAGCTATATCGATTCTGGGCGATTTGTGCACCCAAATTTTCTAGAACGATTTAGTCGACAAAAAGAGGTATCCCGTGTTACGCAAAAAAGGTTTTAAGACCCTTTCAAGCTTGCTCTCGTTAGCAATGCTTACTTTGGGCATGACCACAGGAATGGCCCAGGTTGCTCAAGCAGCAAACCTCCTGCCAGAGATCACCCCGACTGTTGCGCAGACCGCGTTCAACACTCCGGTGGTCTTCACCCCTACAACCATTAACTACGGTGTAAACCTCACCTTCTGTTTGGTTGACGCGAACTACTCGGTGCAGGGAACCTCGCTTAGTGCAGCCTCAAACAAAGTGACGACCAAGTCTGGTGCAAAGACCTCGTCAAAGGGCAGCAAAGCATCAGACAACTCATCGAACAAGAACAACAACCCTTCATCGACTAAGTCGGGTTCAGGTTCAAAGGGTGAAAACGGCGGTTCGGGCAACACGGGCTCAAACAGCGGCTCAAACAGCGGTTCAAACTCAGGTTCGGGCAACTCGGGTGAGAACAACAACTCAGGTTCGAACAACGGCGGTTCAAACTCGGGTTCAAACAACTCAGGTTCGGGCAACTCAGGTTCGGGCAACTCGGGCGAGAACAACAACTCAGGTTCAAACAACTCAGGTTCAAACAACTCTGGCTCAAACAACTCAGGTTCGAACAACGGCGGTTCAAACTCAGGTTCGGGCAACTCGGGCGAGAACAACAACTCAGGTTCAAACAACTCAGGTTCAAACAACTCTGGCTCAAACAACTCTGGCTCAAAGAGCAACGGTGAGGGCACCAACTCAAACACCAATGAGAAGGCAAACTACGCCGCCAAAGAAAAAGCTCCTGAGGCTCGTTTCGATGCCGCAAGCGCCAACCTTGGCCTAAAGGCGGCTGCCTGTAAGGTCGGTGGCCTTTATGTTCGTGGCCAGGGCACCTGGACAGTAAACGCAAACACCGGCGAAGTTCGATTCGTTCCTGTTTCAACATTCTCGGGTCAAACCACTGCGGTTAAGTACCAAGCAACCGACTCAATCGGTAGCTCGATTGCAAGCATTGCTGTGAACGTCGCAAAGCCGGTTGGTCCTACCGTTGCGGCAACTCTTGGCACGACTACTTTTGGCACTCCAGTTACAGTTACTCCTTCGGTCACCGGTTCAAACATTGTTTGGAACAGTGCTTGTTTGGTAGACCCAACCGATTCAACCCTATGTAGCAACGCACTTATCGTTGCCGGCGAGGGTATCTACACCACCAACCGTGATGGTTCGGTTACTTTCACCCCAGATGCAGCCTTCGCGGGCAACGCAACCCCAGTCACCTACCAAATCGCTGACCGCTTCTTGCAAATTGGTTCTGCAACCATCAGCATCGCTGTGGGCAACCCTGGTGCACCTGAAGTAACCTCGCAGACAGCCGAGACCAGTTGGAACCAGCCGGTTCAGTTCTCACCAGAAGTTAACGGTGAGGGCATCAACTTTGTTCACTCATGTTTGATCGACCCAGCAGACCACACTTGCAAAAAGACCATCAACGTTGACGGTCAAGGCGTTTGGTACATCAACACTTTCGGTCAGGTAACATTCACCCCTGACGAGCACTTCACCGGCACCACTGACCCGGTTAACTACCAGGTAGCCGACAACTACAAGCGCGACGGCGGTCGCTGTGAAAGCGGTCACAGTTGTGACCGTCTGATTGGCCGCGCACCAGTTCGCGTTCACGTTTCAAAGCCAGGTGAGCCAAGTGCCCGCCCTGCAGTTGCAACCACTCCGTTCAACACCCCGGTTAGCCTTGCCCCGACCATCAACGGTCAGAACATTGACTACTCAAAGAGCTGCTTGGTTGACCCAATCGACGGCATCTGCAAGACCCGAGTTGTAACCCCGGGCAAAGGCACCTGGACAATCCAGGGTTCAAGCGGCTCAGTTCTATTCACCCCACTGCCAACCTTTGCCGGTACCACCTCATCGTTGGTCTACCGAGCATATGACGTCTTTGGTCAGTTCACGCAGACCACCGTGCGCGTGCACGTCAACAAGCCTGCGGCTCCTGTAGTCGGCGCAGTTAGCCAGACCACAACTGCGGGCACACCTATTACCTTCACTCCACCGGTATCAGGTCTAACCATCGACCTTTCAAGCGCCTGCATCACCGATCCTGCCGATGGCGTTTGCAAAAAGACCGTAACCATCGCGGGTCAGGGAACCTTCGTAGTCAACAATGACGGCAGCGTAACCTTTACCCCAGCTGACGGTTTCGTTGGCTCGGTTGACCAGGTCAGCTACCACATCACCAGCGCATTCGGTGGCACCAGCTATTGCGTCGAACACGAGCACTGCAACTCGAACAGTTCAAACGACTGTGACGTTCTTCTATCAAGCGGCAACCACGACTTCAACGAAGGCGAATTCAGCGAACACGATGGCACCAGCGGCACCTACTCGTGCTTTAGCAGTGGCTCATCAACCATCAACATTTTGGTTGCGGCACCAAACGCACCTGTTGTTGACCCGGTAGTTCGCACCACACCGTTCAACGTTCCAGTGACTGTTTACCCAGTGGTCAGCGGTTCACCGATTGACAACAGCCAGACCTGTTTGATCGACCCAGCAGACGGCGGATGCAAGAACACAGTTGTGCTTCTTGGTCGCGGAACCTGGACCGTCAACCCTTCAAACGGTTCAGCAACCTTTACTCCGTTCCTAAACTTTGCCGGCACCACGCCTGCAATCACCTACGTTGTAACCGACGTATACGGTTTGGTTGGTCAAAACACCATTCAGGTGAACGTCTTGCAGCCTGGCAAGTTGGCTCGTGACGGTGTTACAAACGAGACCACACCGTTCAACACTCCTATTACATTCATGCCTACGGTTCAGGGCTACAGCCTTGACTTCTCAACAGCTTGCATCACTGACCCGCTAGACGGCATTTGCAAGACGACCGTTGCATTGGCAGAAGGCACGTTCGTTGTCGACACCACTAACGGCCAGGTAACTTTCACTCCTGCAGTTGGTTTTGCCGGTGTTGTTCCTGCAGTGAACTACCACGTTCAAGACCGCTTCGGTTCATCAAATGGTGAATACTGCGCAACTCACGACGGCAAAGATGGCCACTGCTCACAGAGCAGCGAAAATGAGTGTGACAACTACGGTCTAACCAGCGATGAGACCACCTACTGCGACCTAGACGTCAAGAACACTCTGCGTGTTGTTGTTCTAGACCCAGGTGCTCCAACCGTTGACCCTGTTCACGTCACCACGCCTTACCGCACCCCGGTAACCGTTAGCCCAGACGTGCACGTTCTTGTTGGCGACACCGTTGACTACAGCCGCACCTGTCTAATCGACCCAGTTGACAACGTCTGCAAGACAACCGTTGTTTCTGTCGGTCAAGGCACCTGGACAATCGACACAACCACTGGCGCCGCAACCTTCACGCCATACGACAACTTTGTTGGCGATGTCACCCCGATTTTGTATCGTGCATATGACAACTTCGGCAAGTGGGGCCAGAACGCAATCTATGTGACCGTTCTTGAGCCAGAGTGGGCCGCCGATGGCAAGACTGACGTCACGACTCCTTTCAACACCCCTAAGACCTTTAGCACCACTGCTACCGGCCAGAACCTGTTGAACTCAACCGCCTGCTTGGTTGACCCAGCCGACGACACCTGTAAGTTGACCGTAACCATCGCTGGTGAAGGCACCTACACGGTTGACACCACTACCGGTGAAGTAACCTTCACGCCGGTTGATGGCTTCACCGGCAAGGCAACGAGCATCACCTACCGCATTGTCGATGGTTTTGGCCTCTCAAGCAACCCTGCCTGCGACGTTCTAAACCCAAACTGTGCGGCACCTGCAGACAACATCTGCAAGTCGGTTGACCCGAGCCTTGAAATTGGTTTGGCACCTGCAAGCCGTCACACTGACTGTCTGCACATTGTCAACAACGTGATCACTGTCACCGTTGAGCTACCTACCCCACCGGTAGTAGACCCAGTTGTTACTAAGACCCCGTTCAACACCACGATTGACAAAATCACTCCGAATGTGAATGGCTACCAGATTCAGCCAGCGTCAGCTTGTTTGGTTGACCCTCAAGACAGCAGCAGCTGCGTCAAGATGGTAACCATCGCCGGCCAGGGCACGTTCACTGTGAACATCGACGGCAGCGTTACCTTCGTTCCAGTAGACGGTTTCGTTGGTGCAGTCGACACTGTTATCTATCGCGCGTTTGACGTATTCGGCCAGTCAGGTCAGAACACGATCGACGTTACCGTTAGCGACAACGACGCTCCAACCGTTGACCCACTAGTTGACACCACCGACTACAAGACTGAAATTACTGTTACCCCAGTAGTTCACGGTTGGCACATTGACCCAACCAAGGCCTGCTTAGTTGATGGTTTCGACTGCGTGACCGAACTCACAATTCCGGGCGAGGGCACTTATGTTGTAAACATTGACGGCAGCGTCACCTTCACCCCGGTTGATGGTTTTGCCGGCACTGCAACACCAGTTACCTACCGTGCAACCGACGGCAAGGGCAAGACCGGTGAGAACACAATCACCATCACTGTCAACAAACCAGCTGCCCCGTCAGTTGACCCAGTAGAAGACACCACTAACTACAAGACCGACATCACTGTCACACCTACAGTTACTGGCGAGCAAATTCAGCCTGCAGACGCATGCTTGGTAGACCCTCAAGACAGCAGCAGCTGTGTGAAGTTTGTTATCATCGCTGGCCAAGGCACCTTCACTGTCAACCTTGATGGCAGCGTAACCTTCAGCCCTGCCGACGGCTTCGCCGGCACCGTTGACACAGTTACCTACCGCGCTTTCGACAAGTGGGGTCAATCGGGTGAGAACACGATCATCATTCACGTTCGCAAGCCTGCTGCACCTACCGTCAACCCTGGCGGCGGCAACAACACTACCGACCCTAACAACGGCGGCGGCACCTCAGGCACCGGAGCGAACTTCAAGGTCATCACTCCATACCTAACTCCTGTCGGCATCACCCCAGCAATCGACGGCACGAAGCTCGACCTGACCAGCGTTTGCCTTGTCGACCCGATCTCTGGCAACTGTGTTCAAACCGACATCGTCACCGACCAAGGCACCTGGTCAATCAACGTGCTAACCGGTGAGGCAACCTTTGCTCCTGCAGATGGTTTCACTGGCAACGTTGACCCAATCAGCTACTGCGTAAACGATGCGTTTGCACAGCAGGGTTGTGGCACGCTGAACGTAGAAGTTCTTCTGCCTGACGCACCGGTAGTTGACCCGGTTGACACCACTACGCCTTACTTCACACCTAAGACTGTGACACCGGGCGTAACCGGCACCAAGATCGATGCGAGCAAAGCCTGCATCGTTGACGGCTCAAGCTGTGTCAAGGGTCTCACCATCACCGGTCAGGGTACATACACCGTGAACCTAGACGGCAGCGTAACCTTTACTCCAATCGACGGCTTCGCTGGCAAGGTAACCACCATTACCTACCGTGCAACCGATGGTTGGGGCCAGACCGCTGAGAACACAATCGACATTGAGGTTCTCAAGCCTTCAGCACCTGCGGTTGACCCGGTTGTAGACACCACGCCTTACAACACTCCAATCGATGTCACCAACAACGTGACCGGCCAGCACATTCAGGTAGCGGATGCCTGCTTGGTTGACCCTAGCGACAGCACCAAGTGTGTGAAGTTTGTAACCATTGCGGGTCAGGGTACCTTCACCGTAAACAACGACGGCAGCGTAACCTTTACTCCGTTTGACACCTTTGCTGGTGTTGTTGACACCGTGACCTACCGCGCTTTCGACAAGTGGGGTCAGTCAGGCCAGAACACCATCACGATCACGGTTACCAAACCAGATGCTCCAGTGGTTGACCCAGTTGACACCACAACTGCTTACAACACCGCAAAAGATGTAAGCCCAGTTGTTCACGGCACAAAGATTGACGGTTCGAAGGCTTGCATCATCGACCCTTCAGACTCAGTCTGCAAGACCACCGTCACCATTGTTGGCCAGGGCACTTTCGTTGTAGCCAACGACGGAACCGTAATCTTCACGCCAGTGGCTCACTTTGCCGGCATCGTTGACACCGTTACCTACCGCGCCGAAGACATCTTTGGTCAGCAGGCAACAAACACAATCAACGTTGAGGTTTTGAAACCAGTTGCACCTACTGTTGACGCAGTTGTGACCACAACTCCTTATGACACCAACGTGACAGTCACGCCGGTGGTTCACGCTGATGCGAACGACACCATCGTCACTGCAGACACCTGCATCATCGACCCTGCCGACTCAGTGTGCAAGAAGACCGTCACCATTGCGGCTGAAGGCACCTGGACTGTCAACAACGATGGATCAGTAACCTTCAACCCTGCTGGCAGCTTTATTGGCACAACCACAGCGATTGAATACCAGATCACTGATGAGTTCGGTCAAACCGCTAGCAACACCATCACCATTACGGTCGAAGACACCACCGACCCAACTGTTGATGCTGTTGTCGACACCACACCGTTTGACACCGCAATCACAGTTACTCCAGTAGTTCACGCGAGCTACCAGGTAGATAACTCGATGGCCTGCATCATTGACCCAGCTGACTCAATTTGCAAGCGCAGCGTTTACATCTTGAACCAGGGTCAGTTCGACGTTCAGTCTGACGGTTCGGTCAAGTTCACTCCTGACTACGGTTTCACCGGCAAGGTTGACCAGGTGACCTACGTTGCCTATGACGGTCCATACGTTGGCAACACCTACAAGACAGGTTCGAACACCATCGACATCACTGTCTTGAAGCCAGCCGCTCCTGTTGTAGGCAACGACTCAAAGACCACTGCTTACATCACAGCAGTTACCTTGAGCCCAGTTGTCACCGGCACAGACATCGCCCCACTAAAGGCTTGCTTGGTTGACCCTACCGACACCAGCGTCTGCACCCGCGACCTAATCGTTGCAGGTGAAGGCGAGTGGGTAGTGAACAACGACGGCACCGTAACCTTCACCCCTGCTGATCACTTCACCGGCAAGACCACAGTTATCACCTACCGTGGCTTCGACGTTTATGACCAGACCGACTTGGGTGACATCGACGGCGCTGCCGATGGTGAGCTATTCGTTACCGTGAGCAAGCCGAGCGCACCAGCGGTTGACCCGGTAGTTACCACAACGCCATACCTAACCAGCAAAACTGTTACCCCTGCAGTAACCGGCACCTACATCGTTGCGGCTAACGCCTGCATCGTTGACGGCCAGAGCTGTGTCAAGTTCCTAATCATTGCTGGTCAGGGCAGCTACACCGTCAACCTAGACGGCAGCGTGACCTTCGCGCCTGCAGACGGCTTCGTCGGCGCAGTCAACACTGTTACCTACCGCGCGTTCGATGAGTTTGGCCAAAGTGGCGAGAACACCATTGATATCACGGTCGAGAAGCCTGCCGGCCCATCGGTCAACCCTCCGGGCGGTAACACCAATGCCCCGAAGACTGAACTAATCAATGGTGAATACTGGCTATACACGCCATACATGACACCGGTATCAATCACGCCTGAGATCACGGGAACAAACGTGAACCCAAACACTGCGTGCTTGGTTGACCCAACCGACACCACTGTTTGCACGAAGGACCCTATTGTTACTCTTCAGGGAACCTGGACGCTAGGCGCTAACGGTCTAGTTACCTTTACCCCTGCAGACGGTTTCGTTGGTCCAGTTGACGACATCACCTACTGTGTCACAGACCCATTCGACCAGGTCGGTTGTGCTGTGATTCACGTATTCGTTGACAAGCCGGCTCCACCAACGGTGAACCCTAGCGGCGGCACTAACAACACCGACCCGAACAACGGTGGCGGCACTTCAGGTACCGGAGCTAACTTCACGGTTATCACTCCTTACTTGACTCCTGTGACGATCACTCCTGCTCTAGACGGTGTTCACGTTGACCCAAGCACTGTGTGCCTAGTTGACCCTGTGTCAGGCCTATGTGTTCAGACCCCGATTGTTACTCTTCAGGGCACCTGGACCATCGACCCAACCACTGGTGGCGCTACATTCACCCCTGCTGATGGTTTCACCGGCACTGTTACCCCGATTGACTACTGTGTCTCTGACATCTTTGGTCAGCAGGGTTGCGGCACCTTGAATGTTGAGGTTCTAAAGCCGGCTCCACCAACGGTGAACCCTAGCGGCGGCACTAACAACACCGACCCGAACAACGGTGGCGGCACTTCAGGTACCGGAGCTAACTTCACGGTTATCACTCCTTACTTGACTCCTGTGACGATCACTCCTGCTCTAGACGGTGTTCACGTTGACCCAAGCACTGTGTGCCTAGTTGACCCTGTGTCAGGCCTATGTGTTCAGACCCCGATTGTTACTCTTCAGGGCACCTGGACCATCGACCCAACCACTGGTGGCGCTACATTCACTCCTGCTGATGGTTTCACCGGCACTGTTACCCCGATTGACTACTGTGTCTCTGACATCTTTGGTCAGCAGGGTTGCGGCACCTTGAATGTTGAGGTTCTAAAGCCAGCTCCACCTACGGTTAACCCTGGCGGCGGCACCAACAACGGTGGCGGCACTACCGGTAGCGGTCAGAACTTCACCGTTCTAACTCCGTTCGACACCAACGTTGACGTCACGCCTAAGCTAGATGGCACCAAGCTCGACTTGACCACCATTTGCTTGGTTGACCCAGCCGACGGCATCTGCAAGACCACCGTTATTACCCCTCAGGGCAAGTGGACTGTAGATCCAACCACGGGCAAGACCACATTTGATCCTGTCTATGGCTTCACTGGCAACGTTGACCCAATCGAGTACTGTGTCACCGACTTCTTTGGTCAGCAGGGTTGCGGAACCCTAAACGTGAAGGTTGGCGAACCTACTCCTCCTTCACTAGCTGGTCCAGCTAAGAAGGTCATTCCTTATAACACTTCAACAACCTTGCAGACTGTTCCTACTAAGGGTTCGGGCGCCATCGTTGGTTACTGCATCATTGACCCGTTGACCACAAAGTGTTCAACAGACACCAATGGTGACCTAATCACAAACGAAGGCACTTGGTCGATTGACGTAAACGGTTTGGTCACCTTCGTAGCAGCTGTTGGTTTCGCTGGCACTGCGACTCCTATCACTGTTCAGCTAATCGATGACCTCGGCTTCACTGCTGAGACCACCGTTGAGGTTGAGGTGCTAGAGCCACCAGCGCCAGTTGTTGACCCAGCTACGGTTTACACACCGTTCAACACTCCTATCACGTTCCAGCCAGTTATCACCGGCCTAGCCATCGACCTAGCTACCGCTTGTGTCGTTGACCCAGCCGATAACATCTGCAAGACCACAGTTGTGGTTGTTGGCCAGGGCACCTGGACTGTGAACACCTCTACCGGTGAAGTTACTTTCACTCCAGAGGCTGGCTTCACGGGCAACGCTGAGATCGAGTACCACGTCTCGAACATCTTCAACAAGACCGCTAAGGCCAAGATGACCGTAGTTGTTGCCCCGTCGGGTTACACCGTTCTAAACGGTGTGGTCTGGCTAGACATCAACCACGATGGTTTGCAGAACAACGGCGAGCCTGGTCTTCCGGGTGTGCTCGTGTCAGCAAGCAACTTGACTCCGGCATCGGTTCGTGCAGCAGGTTTGAACGCAGCTGCGGTCACTCCACAAACAACGCGAACTGACAAGAATGGTCTTTACACCTTCGAAGTGGCCCCAGGCCAATACGAAGTGAAGGCGCTCTTGACCTCTAGCTACATGTATGAGGCCTATGCCAAAGACCCGAACACCAAGAGCATTGTGACTGACCCTAACTGGACAGCCACCGTGTCGGCAGCATCGAATAAGACGAACATCGCCAACTTCGCTGCAGCAGGTAACGGTTCAATGTCAGGTACCGTCAAGATCGACTCTGGTGCGGTTGTGCCAAAGGCGCAGGTGCAGTGTACTTGGGCGGGTTTCGACGGCGTTCTAGGAACTGACGACGACGTTCTAATCACAGCTACTGCTGACTCAAAGGGTAACTTTGCGCTAACCGGTATTCCGGGCGGCACCTTCAAGTGTGGCGGCACTGACCCTAAGACCGGCAAGAAGTCATCGAATGAGACGACAAAGGTTGCAGGAACCAAGAGCCCGTCTCAGAAGCCGAAGGTTACTAAGGTTCTTTTGCCAATCAAGATTGGTGGCAAGGTTGTTTACACCGTGAAGAACTTCATTCCTGGTTCACCGGTGCTAACCAAGCAAATCAAGGCAACCATTGACAAGATGACTAAGAAATACAAGCAGGCAACCTCGATCGCGATTGACGGCTTTACCATGGGCCCAACCGTTCTAAAGGTTGACTACAACTTGTCTCTGAACCGTGCTAAGAACGCCTACAACCGAATCAAGTTCATCAACAACTTGATCACGTTGATTCGTATTCGAAACATTCAAGAAGGCCACCGTGTTGGTGACAACATTCGACGTGTTCGAATCACGATGTACTGGTAACAGAAATTAGAAATGGGCCCTGCTTCTGCAGGGCCCATTTCAGTTTAAGCAAGTGTTTGTCTAGTATTGGCGTGCATCTCGAGTATCAAGGACGCAGCCATCAGGGGTGCGGCTAGCACCGTTTCGCCGTGGCTTTTTAGGCGGGGTGGCTTTCTAGTCGGTTCTAGGCTCGCGCCCTGGTCGATCCTCCCAGGCGGTTTCGGCAACGACGCTCGGCTTTACCAGTGGTGCGCCACTGACAAAGTGCTTTGCCACGATAGCGACGATGTTTTTTGCCACCATGCCTGGGTTTGGGTCTACCATAGCCCGCAGAGTTGTAAGGCTATTTGAGTAGCGTTCAAGTTCTTTACCCACTGCTGCTGTGAACCCGTGTTCTATGAACGCGTGCGCAATCGCGGCGAATTCGTCAACCGAGCGCACGCGCAAGTTGCAATCGGCAGCGAGCGAACCTAGACGGTTGAAGCTCCAGTGCTGGGGGTTTTCGATAAATATCGCGGGCTTGCCAGTGAGCAGTGGATACTCGGCTAAGAACGAGATGCCATCAGTGAGCAATAGGTCATTCTTGCTGAACTGTTTCACGAACGACGCACGACGAGTGATGCGGGTGTTGGGCAGTGCGTTCCATTTTGCAAGCCAAAATTCAAGCTCATCCCTAGTTAGAACGCCTCGGTCTACCAACGTGCCGAATAGAAACGGGTGCGGCCTTAGGGTCACCTTGATGTTTGGGTTCGATTCCGCGAACTTGAGCATTGCATCGTGATCGGCGGCGAACCTTCCGAAGTTTAGCCAAGCTGGCGAATAGCTGTGGTGTGGTGCCCATAATACGCGCAGCGCATACTTCGAGGCACTTGGGGCGGCCTTTTGCTTCTTGGCACGTTTCTTGGCCAGCTTGGCGGCCTCTTGACGCAATACGTCGAGCTTCGGCGAACCAGTAGCAAAGACATGTTCATCGCCGCGAGAGGTTGATGCGAAGGCCGTCTTAGAGACTTCGTCTTGCACAAAAATCAATGACGCTAGCTGGTGGGTGCGCTGTTCATATAGGTGACCAGCGATTGGCTGCGTCGTTGATTGTGTTATCGCGCCCTCAGGCGACTCTTCGTCTACGAGAGGCAGCAAGAAATACGGAACATATGCGATTCTTGTGAACTTGACCAGCGAGTCAGGCCTGAATGGTGGCGGATAGTTGCGTTGCCAAGGGTAGTTGAGAAACACATAGTCTGGCTCGAGAGACTTCAGCTTCTGGAGGTTGCGCAGGTGATCGTCACCCTTGAGTCGCACATGGGCGATGTCTAACTCGGTTAGAAACCTGTGAACATCGCCTTCGCCACCATAAACGACGTCGCCGGTGAGTTTTCGCGGCATGGTGACAACAATTGGCGTGAATAGCGGCGAAGCCTTCATCTCGTCAAAAATAGGTGCGAGTGAATCCCAGGCTTCGAAATAGAAAAGTAGAAAGACTACCCTTATCGGCTTGGCTGGTGTTGCCCCCTGCAAGTGAACCTTCAAAGTCTGCAGCTGAACGCCGTGTTTAGAGACTTGTGGCGAAGTCTTTGAGCCAGCTGCGAAGTTCTGCCCCAAGATCTTCGCGGTCAATCGCTATGCGCAGCGTTGCTTTGATATAGTCAAGCTTGTCGCCGGTGTCATAGCGTCGACCTCTGAAAATCACACCCATGACACCGCCTGCGATTTCTGGTTTTGCAACGGCAAGTGCCAGAGCGTCGGTTAGCTGAATCTCGCCACCGCGACCAGCTGGTGTTGACTCGAGAATGTCAAAAATCTCGTGGCGTAGCACGTAGCGACCAATAACGGCCAGGTTTGACGGGGCTTCTTCGCGCTTGGGCTTCTCAACCAAACCTGTGACTCGAACGACGTCTGGGTCATCGGTAGGTTCGACCGATGCGCAGCCATACATGTGAATGTTCTCGGGTTCGACCTCCATGAGCGCGATAACGCTGAAGCCGGTGGCCTCATGCACCTCGATCATCTTTGGCAGAACATTGTCGCGTGCATCGATGATGTCGTCGCCCAACAGTACGGCAAAGCTGTGATCGGCAACGTGACTCTTGCCACGCAAAACTGCGTGACCCAAGCCATGAGGGTCGCCTTGGCGCGTGTAGTGAATGTCTGCCAGCTGGTTCGATGCGGTAACTTGCTGAAGCTTGCCGTGGTCGCCTTTTTTATCAAGCGTGTATTCAAGCTCTGCAACGCGGTCGAAATGGTTCTCAAGCGTGTTCTTGTTGCGCCCGGTGATCATCAAGATGTCGTTCAGACCAGCGCTTACAGCTTCTTCAACTACATATTGAATAGCGGGCTTGTCAACGATCGGCAGCATCTCTTTTGGCATAGCTTTCGTGGCTGGCAAAAAGCGAGTGCCCAAACCGGCTACCGGAATAACGGCTTTGGTTACCTTGAATGCGTTGCGCGGGGTGGCATCAGTCATTCCTTAAGCCTACCGAGATTCTGGCGTTTCACCGAAGTTTTTAGCACGACTAAACATGGCTCTCGCGCCCATCGCCGAGCCGAGAAACAAGACATCCAAGATGATGCTGAAAAGGCGCAGCAACACGACTGTGAGCGCTGCTGCTGCGGGGCTGACCATAACGAATGCCAAGAAAACAGCCATTAGTTCTTGAACACCAAGGCCGGCAGGCGCGAACACCGCGAGCATGCTTGCCGCACTAAAGAAGTTTGAAATGCCGATTACAAAGAATACGTTGACCAGCGAAAGGTGAGGGTCGATTGCCGCCGCTATGCAGAACACCTGCATGCCACTCAGAACCGAGGTCACCGAAAAAGCGACTAGTCCGCGCAAAATGGTAGCTAAGTTGGGCAGGCTCTCACTGTCGATGTCGGTCTTGCGCATCTTGCGGTAGCCAAACTGCAATACCCTGTTGAAAATTGGCGGATACACCGACACCAGCCCGATGAGGGCAGCCAGGATTAGAGCTGGAATCACCCACCAGCCGATTGCCTGGATCTTTGGGTCGAATGCCAACAGAATGACGGCTGAAATCAAAATCGAAATGATTTGCAAAACACCTTCGAGAAAGCTGCTCACCCCAAGTTTGGTTGCTGAGACGCCGAGCTTGTTGGCGAAGTAAATTTTGCCCAGAATCCAGGTGACACCGCCCGGAATGTAACGGCCCAGCCAAGACTTGGCATAGACGGCCGCCAGCTCGAAGCGCAAGTGACCGATTTGGGCACCGAGTCGCTGAAGCAAGAACATCCAGATAAACGAATACCAATAGCGTTGAACCAACGCTAAAATCACGGCTAAACCAACCCATGACCAGTTCAACTGATCCAGGTGAACTTCGTTCCATTTGATGTTGCGCAAATAAAAGAAAGCGCCGACGACGAGGGCTAAATAGAAGACTGGCGCAAAGAATCGGCTTGCAAGAGTTTTTAGGTTGGCCACGCTCTAAAATTACACTACGGGCCGCGCGGCGACCCCGCTGTTGTAGCTTTCGCCCTTGGGCAACTTTGCTCTTCAGCCGCGGCAGCGAAAGGTCAGATTTTTATGTCGGCGCCTATTCTTGACCTTGAATCATTTTGGTTTCGTTTTGAAGCCGTCGAGGCCCGCACGCGCGCTCTATCGCGCCGCTTTGGCACAGTGCAACTTTATGCTTTGCAGCGAACCCGAATTTTCTATGCGATCGCAACTGAGCTGGGCTTGTTCGACAACCCTCATCCGCATTTCGCTAAATCTGATTTGCCTGAGGGTGTGCCGCCAATCGATAAACTGCAAAGTTTAGAAACAGCCGATGTTGTTGTTGTGCCGTTTCGCCGGCGCGTGGCAGGGGCAGAACCATATAGTGACATGATTCGCCAGCAGCTTGCGGCAGAGGGTCGAAAAGTTCGCGTTATTGACTTCATGCCAACGCTCACCCCAGCAGGTGATTTCGCACCGGCAACTTCAGACGAGCTTGACCTTGAGCGCCTAAAAACCTACTTTGCCGAGTCGCAGGCACAAAGCGTTGCGCGAATCATGAAGTTCACCAGTCGCCGCCCGCAGGTTCAGGCTTGGCAAAAACTGATTGGTGAATTCGAAAGCGCGTTTGGCATCGGCCTAGAAAAATTCAAGAAGTATCCGCAGTGGCTTGTGCGCCGCACCCTTGCCGAGACCCAAGGTTTCGCTCAGCTATTTCGCCAGCTGAAAGCTAAAGAACTCTACATAGTTAACGCCTACAGCGAGCCAACCCTGGTGCTTGCAGCCAAACGTGCGGGGCTTAAGGTGCATGAGATTCAACACGGCTTCATATCGGCATTTCACCCTGCCTACAGTTTTGGTGGGTCGAGAGGCCTCGGCAGCCGCTCACGCACGCGCCGCGCGCCGCGAATCGACTCTGCGCCAAACACCATCTTGACCTGGGGCAGCTATTGGGGGGCTGGGGTGCCGTTGGCTAAAGGCACTTCGCTGCGCATAACCGGACCAACCGAAAGCTTCAACAAATATCGCAACCTAGCTTTAGCCGAGAATCGCATCGTGCCGAAGCAAGTGCTGTTCACATCGCAGGGCGCGATAGCGGTTGAACTATTCAACGCGGCTCTTGAAACGGCTCGCAAACTGCCAGACCACAAGATCATTTATCGCCTGCACCCCAACGAAGCTCTTGAAGATTTCGAAGCTCTTCTCGAAGCGGCTTCTCACCTCGCTAAGACTCGCGGTGAGCAGATGCCTCAAAATTTCTCGCTGAGTCACCGCGACCCGATTTTTCTCGACCTGGTGTCTAGAAGCGAATACCTAATAGGTGCGTTCTCAACAACGCTCTTTGAAGGCCTAGCCCTAGGTTGCAAAGTTTTGGTGCTGCCGCTGAACGGGTTCGAAAATGTAAAACCCGCAATTCTCGCCGGTGACATTACGCTTATAACTAGCCTCGATGAACTGCCAGAGGCGTTGGCTTCGGCGCGCAAGGCAGAACATCCCGAGAAATACTATGCGAAAGAAGCTCATGCCTGATCTGTTTGATTTCGAAGTTAACGGCCGCGTTTTTGGCTATTTGAACCCCTACCTAATCGCCGAGATTGGTGTGAACCACGAGGGTTCGCTTGAGCGTGCCAAAGCGATGATTGATCAGGTTGCCCGCGCTGGTGGTCACGCTGCAAAGTTTCAAACCTATAAAGCTGCAACCCTGGCAGCCAAAACTACAAGCCCTGCCTATTGGGACCAAACTAAAGAGGCAACCAGCAGCCAATACGAGCTGTTTCAGCGCTGGGATAACTTTGGCCCTGCCGAGTATGCCGAACTGGCCGAGCACTGCCGCCAGCAAGGCATCGACTTTTTGTCAACGCCGTTTGATCTCGACGCGGTTGACATGCTCACCCCGTTGATGCCGGTTACTAAGGTTGCTTCGGCTGACCTCACCAACATTCCGCTGCTTCGCAAAATCGGCGCAACCAACGCGACCGTTGTAATGTCGTGTGGCGCCTCTGACCACGCCGAGATTGCTCGCAGCCTCGATGTGCTGCTCACTGCTGGCGCAAAGAGCGTCACCCTGCTTCACTGCATTTTGAACTACCCAACCCCGCGCGAGCATGCGCAGTTGGCCCAGATCAAGGTTTTGCAAGAGCAGTTCGGCAACCGTGTTGCAATCGGATACAGCGACCACGTTCGCCCCGAAGACGATGGTGCGCTGCCAGCGCTTGAGATCGCAAGTCTTTTTGGCGCCCGTGTTATCGAGAAGCACTTCACCGACAACAAGCAGGGTGTGGGCAATGACCACTACCACGCCATGGATGAAACCGACCTTCGCGCGTTTGTCGAAAAGTTGGCTTTGTATCGCACACTCTATGGCAAGCGTGAACACAGCCTTGACGCCCAATCCGCTGCAATCAATAATGCCCGTCGCCGTGTGATCGCTGTGCGTGACCTACCGGTTGGCCACACCGTGACCGCCGACGACCTGATCGCTTTGCGAAGCAACATCGGCATCGAGATTGCTAGCTGGGATGATGTGGTCGGCCGCACCGTTATCGCACCGATCGCGGCTGACATGCCGCTTGAGTGGAACCAGCTCGGCTAGAGCCCAATTTTGCGCAGAATGCGCGCAACGATTGAAGTGTTGTTGCGGCCTGCGGTGGCGCTGAGCGCGCGTTCGTGAAGTGTGCGGCGAAGTTCGGTGTCGGTCACCAGTTTGCTGATGTGCGCACCGAGTGTTTCAACGGTGACTAGCGAACCCAAGCCCATCATGATCACGCCGTTATTCACTGTGGTGTGCGTGTGGGTGAGTTCTTTTGCGTTTTGAGCTAGGCAAAGTGTTGGCACACCAATGCAGCTGAGTTCGGTGATTGTGCGGCCAGCCGATGAGATTGCAATGTCTGCTTTGACCATTAGGGCCGGCATGTTTTTGACGTTAGAGAGCACCTTCAGGTCTAGCGAGGCATACTTTGCCGGGTCGATTAGGCTTGCGCCCAGGCCGCGCACAAGTGTCACCCTGCCGGCGAACCGAATGTTCTGCAAAGCCTCAAGTGCCTTCACAGCAAGGTTTGACGGGTCAGTGCCTCCAAACAGCAAGAGCACCTCTTCGGCGGTTTCGCGAAACTTTAGTTTGCGCGGCAGGCTTTCAAAACTTGGGGCAAGAATCGCGTTTTGCACGCCGGTGAGTTGGCGTTGCGCTGGCACTCGAGGGTTTTCATAGAGGTCGGCAACCAGCAGGTCGGCTTGTTCAGCGCCGGTGCCGAGGTCTTCAAAAGTCACCACTTTTGAATGCTCGCCGAGCAGGGCCACGAACTCGCGGTGAGTGTCGAGCTGGTCTAGCACCACCAGATCAGCCTTCACCCTTCGAGCTAAACTCAAGAAACCCATTTCGTCTTCAACGGTTTCAGCCTTGAAAGGGTATTCCTGAAAAAACCCAACACCCAGCGGCTTATCAACGCTCAGCACGATGGTGATGTCGTGGCGGGCCAAAGCATAGGCCAAAGCCAGGGTGCGATAAGCGTGACCCATGCCAAGCTCGCGTGCTGCATCGGTGCGAAGCAAAATTCGGCGTCGAGTTGCCAGATGCTCGGCTGCAGCCCAGTCAACAAAAGTGTCAATGTCGAGAGCCTCGCCCTCGGGCACTTCAATGAGCCTGATTGGTTCGACAATGCGGGTTTCAAACTTGACCACGTCGCCAATTCGCGCGCCGATGATCGCGCCCGATTCACGAAAGTGCGGCGGCAGTTGCTGACGGTTAACTCTGGCAGCATAATCTGGGCGCGGGTTGCCACCCTCGTCGATGCGCCATCCTAGATGCCTGTCATCAATCACGGTGAGCACCGAGCCGGCGCCGTCAGCGAAGGCTTTCATGGCCTCACGCACCCTTGCGCTCGAGATGAACGGGCAGGTGGGCTGCATCGTTAGCAGCACGTCGTCGTTGCTGGCCCCGAGCTCGCGCAAGAACGGCACGGTGCGAAGCATCACCTGATCAAGCGTGGCTTTGCCTGTGGTTTTCTCTTCGCGGGTCACAATGGCGCCATAGTGCAGCGAGATCTCTTCGATTTCGTCGTCGTCGGTGATCACAACAACGCGACCGGGCAAAGTTGCGGCCAGGGCAGTCTTGATGGTTCGAGCAATCAGCGGCTCGCCGCCGAGCAATCTAACGTTTTTGCGAGGAACACCGGTTGAACCACCGCGCGCCGGAATAACGATGAAAGGCTTAGCCAGCGAATTCGGCATGATTTGGCTCGGGAGGCTCGCTAAAAGCGCGAGTTACTTGCGTTCGCGATAGATCTTAGGCTCAACACCAACGTGCAGCTCAACTTCGCGCACGCGGTGAAGGGTCTTGGTGGTTAGCGAACGAACCGAGTTGATCGAGTCGGCGATGATGCCAAACAAGAACACCTGAACGCCTGAGATTGCCAAGACAGCGCCGAGGATGGTTGACTGCAGGTGCTGCTTAGGGTGGCCACTGGCCGCGTCAATAATCCAAGGCATCCAAGCAGCCAAAGCGAGACCCAAAAGAACAAAGCCAACCGGCACGAATAGGTGCATTGGGCGGTATTGAACATAGATGCGAACCATGGTCATGCCGTTGCGACGCACGTATTTCCAGGTTGAACCAAATAGGCGGCTTGGGCGAACGCTGTCGTTGCGCTTGACCGGCACGTTGGTTAGAGCCAACGAGGCGTCATCAACCTGAATCAGGCTTTCGATTGTGTAGGTGAACTTAGTAACCAAGTTGATCTGAAGAGCTGCATCGCGGCTGAATGCGCGAAAACCGCTGGTTGCGTCGTGCACGTTGGTGCCCGAGAAACGCTGAACCACACGGGTGCCAAAGCGCTGAAGCACGCGCTTTAGAGGTGAGAACTCGGCAACCTTGCGGGTGTCGCGGTCGCCAACCACAACATCGGCGCGACCTTCAACGATTTCGGCAACCAGGGCCGGAATCGCTGATGCATCGTATTGGTTGTCGGCGTCGGTGTTGACGATGATGTCGGCGCCAAGCTTAAGAGCCGCGTCGATGCCGGCCTGAAATGCTGAGGCTAGGCCTTGGTTGTGTGAAAAACGAACCACATAGTCAACGCCGTTAGCCAAGGCAACCTCGGTGGTGTTGTCGCTTGAACCATCGTCGATAACTAACCACTTGACCTCGTCGATGCCAGGAATCTCACGTGGCAACTCTTTTAGGGTTGCTGCAAGGAACTCGGCCTCGTTGAGGCAAGGAATCTGAATGAATAGTTTCAAGGGTTATTCGCCTTTGCTTTTAGCGCCGATGCGCTGCCATATTTTTTCGTTTTGAATCAAACCAACTGCAACTGTTATAACGAAGATACCAAAAGTCTGAATCCACATGCGGTTCAAACTGTCAGACCAGCCGATTCTGCCAAGGTCTGGGTGACCAAACTGGCCGCCGTCTAGCATCTTGGCTATGAACGAGCCAACCACGAGCATCACCGAAATCATGAGCAGGTAGCGAAACTCGGGGGTCCAGCGGCCGGCAACCGCAATGATTAGAAACACGGCCAGACCGGCAAAAAATAGCCCCCAGCCACCCGAGCCCAGTGACTTGGTGTTGAAGTTGAACAGCAGGTTATAGATGAGCGCCTTGTGCCCGCGTCTAAAGTCGGCGTGCCATTTGATTTCGGCTGCCACATAGACCAAAACGAGGCCGACTAGGCCCAAGAAGAAGATGCGGTGGCGTAGCCAGTCGAACCATTTAATGACCGGCAGCAAACCAGCGCCAACCAGAATCAGCAAAAAGAGAATCCAAGGCATGCCGTTTGGAATCAGGTATGAGTTGTAGGTCGCCTGCCAAATCGCAAATGAGGCGGTGAGTGAGGTGATCACGAGCGCCACTTGCAGACGGCTCAAGAATTTGAGCGAAATGATTGGCAGAATCGCGATTGCCATGATGGCAACACCTTCGGCGCGTGTTGAGGTGGCAACGTATACGCCCGCCAGCAGGGCTACAAAGTGTGCGTTGTTCAAGACCTTGTCGCGCAATGCAATCACCGAAACTCCAACGGTGATGATCAGGCCCGTGGCAAACAGGGTGTGACCGTTGATATAGAAAATCGCGCGAAGCGGCATGGTGGCCGAGAAAGTGATCGCTGCTAGAACAGCCCCGACGATATAAACGCGACTGCGCGGCTGGTTTTTGACGAGTTGCCAAATCACCCAGATCAGTGCGCACATCATGGCGAAGAAAATATATGGGGTGATGCCGGTGAGGCTTTGATCTTGAGGGCCGAGTGCTAAAAATAGCGGATAAGCGAAGCCGCGCTTGAGTGGCGTGTGACCGTCAAGAATCATCATGTCGCCATTGTTTTGCATGAGGTGTGAAACGGCGAGAATCCAGTAGCTGTCGCCGTGACGAGTGCCGATGATGCCGAGAACGCGGGTGGCAAAGATGCCCACCAGGCCAGCGCCTACTGCGATTGCGATTGGCACATAAAGCCCGGCGCGGGCTTTGAGCGCGGCAACAATCAAAGTGGCTGCCAAAAGCACATAGAAAATGCCAGATGCGGCTTCGCGAACGCCGAACATGTTGCAGGTTGAGAACACCAAAATGCGCACCACGCTGGCGAGCAGCAAACCGGTGGGAATCGCAAACAGTGTCGAGCGGGCGCCCAAAAGCCAGGCACCTGCCACGCTGCCGGCAGCAATCAGGGTTAGAACCAAAATCTCATTAAGCACGCGGTGCTCCCTTGGTTAGCTCGTTGAACAGGTTCTGTTCGATTAGGGCAAAGAAGTTGTTGTGCACTCGAACGGCTACAAAGGTTACGTCTTGGCCGCGGTGAGTTTTGTTCTTGTTCCAATAAAGCCCGAGGGTGCAGTTGTGTTCAACCAGCGGGGCACAGTGAACGTTCATATAACCTTGGCCCGATGGCAGCCAGTAGCGGTATTTCAAAAGGTTGGCGCGCGTGATGACTTTGTGCTGCTTGGTCTGAGGGTCGAAATAGACCTCGCGGTAGTCGAGTGGCGAATGTGAATAGTCTGCAGAAGCATGGTTGAAGATGCGAACGATTTCGTCTTGAACGCCAAAACCTTCTACCTTGGCGCCGACTGTGCCCTTAGGAACAGTGAGCACGTTTTTAACATCGAGCAGTCGCACCGATTTGAAGTGGTTCGAAAGAATCAGGGGAGCGTTCTCGACCCAGCTTGAGTCGCCAATGTAGTGGTTGACTCGAAACTCGGAGTTGGTGTGGGTGAACGGTCTGGCCCCAGATTTAAGCGAATAGGCGTTGCCCGCAACTACACCCAGTGCCACCAGCAAAATGACTGCCAGCCGCCAGTTTTTCAACCTATTCATTCAGATAGCTCCTTTGAAAGCAGGGCTTCTAGCCGCGGCTGCAAATATTTTTCGACAAAAGTTCTGGTCAGGTGGTTCGTGTCGCGATAAACGATATCTGCCCCTATAAAAGGTGCGCAACGAGCCGCCGGGCAAATAACATCGCTGAAATCAGCATAAATGACACCGGGCAATTCTTTGATGACCTCGGCGAGGTGGTCAGCATGTTTAAAGCCAACTTCAGGTGTAACCGCGCAATCGTCAACAGCTGCCGGGCCAAGCAGTTCGAGGCAACTTGTTAGGTTATTCATCGGCACAGGGTTGTCTTTGACCACCAACCACTTGGTGCCGCGGGCCAGCTGGGTTTGCACCAGGTGCTTGAAGGCAGCGGGTGCGTCAGCAGAAGTGATCGAATAGTTCGAGGCGTTCATGTTGATGATCAAGTCGAAAGCTGGGCGGCTGGCTAGGTAGGTTTCTAGCTTCTGATTCCAGGCGCGACAGGTTGGCTCGGTGTAATCTGCCGGAAAACCCTGTGACGCCATGGGCTCGCAGTGGCTCTTTGAAATTACATAAAGTGCCACGCGGTGCCTAATCGCTATCGCGTTGACTGCGTCGAACAGCTGCCTCGCGTGTGAGTCGCCAATCAGAGCAATCTGCTTGGTGCCGCCGCCGTTTTGGCCCGGGTTACCTTTTTGACCGGCGTAGCCCATAAGGCAAACTTCAAAGTCGGTGCTGCTTGGGCTTGTGGTGCAGTTTTGGTTTTTTTCAATCGAAGAGAAGTCATCGTGCAGTTTGAGAAGGCTGGGTTTCAGGTGGGTGTTCGCCCAGCTGGTTTCAACCCGGTTCTGAGCCAAGGCGCTCAGCCCCAGCGTGGCGCCAACAGTGAGCAACATCGCCAACAGGCCGAACCCAAGTTGCCAAATTGCGCCTGCGCGGCTGATGCGCCTAAATCTAATCGGATCTTCGACAAAACGTTTGGTTAGCCAGCCAAGAACGATCGCGACTGCAAAAATGACCATTTTGCCAACGTTATTGAAATCGCGCCCCCACCACATGGTTAGCAAAATGATTAGTGGCCAGTGCCACAGATAGAGCGAATAAGAGATGTCGCCCAAGAATTGCCAAGGTTTAAGGTTGATGAAGGCGCGGGGCATTAGGTGATGGGTTGATTGCCCCGCATAAATAAGTGCGGCGGCACCAAGCACCGGCAAAAGTGCGGCAAAGCCCGGGAACAACGTTTGCTGGTCAAACATCGTGGCGCTATAAAAAACCGCTAGTGCACCGGCAATAAACCACCAGGGTTTGCGACGCACTTCAACCTCGGTTGGTCGGCTAAGCCAAACCGCAACCAGGCCGCCAACGGCGAACTCCCAAGCCCTTGCGGCAGTGCTGAAATAGGCAACCGGCTGCAACTGGTAGGTTTGCCAAACGTTGAAAGCAAAACTCGCGAGCGAAACTAGCGAAAGCCAAAGCAAAATGCCTCGCTTGCGGCCGGCCGCAAGTTTGCCTAACCTAAGGCCCGCGGTGAGCAGACCTAAAAACATCAACAGTGGCCAAACCAAATAGAACTGCTCTTCGACCGACAGTGACCAAAAATGCTGAAAAGGCGAAAGGTCACCGCCCGAAGTGAGGTAGTCGGTGTTCTTTGCCAACAAGGTGAAGTTTTCAAAATAAAGCGTTGAGCTTGTCGCCTCGTCAGCGAATGACAAATAACCGATCGGCATCGCGATTAGCAGCGCAGCGACAGAGCTAAGCAAAATCACCAAAAGGCTAGCTGGCAAAAGTCGGCGCGCTCGCCGAGCCCAAAACGCCGCAAAACGAATTTTGCCGCCCGCCTCGGCCTCGCGCCAGAGCGCACCGGTAATCAAAAACCCCGAAATCACAAAAAAGATATCGACGCCAACAAAACCGCCGCCAAAATTATTTGGCCAAAAGTGAAACAAAGTCACCGAAATAATCGCAAAGGCTCTGAGCGCTTGAATGTCGGGGCGAACAGCTGGCGATGTGCGTGACGACGGTGCGCTGGCGCTAGCGCTCGTTGGCAGGGTCTTCGCGCCAGCGCTCGTTGGCAGGGTCTTCGCGGCAGCACCGCTGGCCGGCGTGGTCTTCGAGGCAGCACCGCTGGTGGGCGTGGTCATTGCGGCAGGCTCACAGCCATGGCGTCAAGAATCGATTTTTCGAGCCGAGACTCTAAGGTCATCGAGAAAGTCGCCGAAATGTGGCTGTCGTCGCGATAAACCACCGTGTTGTTGATCACCGGCGGGCAACTTTCAGCTTGGCAGTAGGCGCCGGTATAGTCGGCATAGCTCACACCAGGCAAACCTTTGACGGCTGGGGCAAGCAGGTCGGCTGGGGTCATGGCATTGTGCTGTGAAAGTGCGCAGGCCGTTGCAGAGCTTTGCCCCGCCGCCTCAACGCAGTTCACGAAACTTGCCAACGGTTTCGGGTTGTCAAGAACCACCAACCAACGGTTGCCGGCCGAAACTAACCGTTTAACCTCGGTTTCATAAGCTCGATCGGTGCCCGCAAAGTTGCCCGTCACATAAGAAGAAGTTGAGTTGATTATTAGGTCAAACGGCGGTTGGGTTGCAATAAAAGCTTCGAGCCGTTTGTTCCAGGTCAAACAACTCGAATGGGCAACACCCTTAGGCATTGTGGCTGCGTCGGCCAGCGGGCAGGCATTCTTTGAGGCCACAATCAGTTTGAAATGGTGCTTGAGTGCGATTGCTTCAATCGGCTCATAGTATTGCCGAGCGTGAGAGTCACCAAATAGTGCGATGGTTTTGGTGCCTTTTGGGTCACCTTTGATGCAGTAGCTAAACGCAAAATCATTTTTCTGCACCCGACACGTGGTGCGTTCGATGCGCGGATAATCTTGTGAAACCTTCGAAATCGGCGGGTTCAGGTGCTTGTCGCTCCAACTGGCGTCGACTCGAGTTTGCGCAAACGCTGCACCGCCCAAAGTCGCTCCAACCACTGCCAGCATGGCGCCGGCAGCAAACAAAAGTTGAGTGCGCGGGCGTGTTTTAGAAAGGCGACCGAAACGAATCGGGTCTTCGACAAACTGTTTAGACAGCCATCCGAGCAAAATTGACAGGCCCAAAATGATCACGCGATCACGCGTGGTGAGGTTTTGGTGCAAAACCCAAGGGGCCAAAACAATCAGCGGCCAGTGCCACAAATATAGCGAATAAGAAATGTCACCTAAAAACTTAATCGGCCAGAATTTAAACGCCCACCAAGGCGCCAAGAAGCTTCGACTATCGCCGCCGAGCAAAAAGGCGATCGCGCCGAAAGTTGGAATCGCCGCCCAATAGCTCGGGAAAGGCGTGTGGTTGTTGAACTTGAAGAAACCATAAATCATCAGGGCAAGGCCGGCCCACAGCAGCACTGCCTTCACGTGCCCGTTTAGCGTGCGACCGCTAAAAATCACTGCAACCAGGGCGCCGCCGGCAAACTCCCAAGCGCGAGTAAAAGTGCTGAAATAGGCAATCTCGGGTTGGGCTGCGGTCAGCCAGATCGAATAGGCAAAGCTTGCGATGAAAATCGCGGCCAGCCCAGCCGAAATAACAAAACGTGGGGCCAACCGGTTTGACTTGGTGCCGCGCGTGAAAATTAGCAGCAAGCCCAGAACCAAAGGCCAAAAAACATAAAACTGCTCTTCGACCGACAGTGACCAAAAATGCAAAAACGGCGAGTCGCCCGTGTTTGCCTGAAGATAATCAGCGGCTTTGCCAGCCAGCACCCAGTTTTGAACATAACCAACTGAGCCCAGAATCTCATCGACGAAACCAATGAACCAAAGCGGCGGGGCAAAAGTGAGCAAAATCACCGCAGTCGCTGTGATTGCCAAAATTGAAGCCGGCAGCAGACGGCGCGCACGGCGAGCCCAAAACTGCGAAAACTTTACGCGGCCCGTGGCCTGCACCTCACGCCACAACTGGCCGGTGATCAAAAAACCAGAAATCACAAAAAAGATGTCAACACCGATGAAGCCACCTTTAAAGTGAGTCGGCCAAAGGTGATAAATCAACACCGAAACAATCGCTAGGGCGCGCAGAGCCTGAATATCGGCACGCGCGCCCGCAGTTGCTAGTTTGCTTTCTTTCACTGCAAAAACTCCTTCGGCACAACAGCCTCAAATGCCGGTCGAAGAGTCGACGCAAAAGTGTTAGTCAGGTGACTGTGGTCACGATAAACAATGATGTTGTTAATCACTGGCGAACAGCTGAGCTGGCAATAGATGCGAGTGAAATCGGCAATCGTCACCCCGGGCAGACCCTGAACTGCGAGCGACAGGCGGTCGAAGGGCTCGAGGCCCCATCCTCTTGAAACTGAACAAGACTTAGCCACCGAATGTTGGTGCGCTTCGATGCAGGCCAAGAAAGTAGACCGAGGTTTAGGGTTGTCGCGAATCACAACCCACTTTGAACCGCGCGCGATTTGGCTGGTAACCAAAGCGGCAAAACTTTTTTGCACATGTTCGAGTTTGGCCGAAACCAGGCTCGAAGAAGACTCAAAAATGAGGTCGAAAGCTTTGTGATTCTTGAGATAGCTGGCGAGGCCCTGCTGCCATGTCACACAGGTTTTGTCGGCAACGTTCTTAGGAATCAGCGATTCAGAAAGCGGCGGGCAAGCTGACTTAGAAATCAACGTCAAACGCCAATGGTGAGCCTGAGCCATGACCTCGAGCGGGGCAAAATATTGGCGCATGTGAGAATCACCTAAAAGCGCCACCCGAGTGGTTGCCTTGAGATCGCCAAAGTCGCAAACCCTAAAAGCGTCTTCGGCTTTAGCAACCGAGCAACTGTTTTGGTCGATCAGCGAAACATCTTTGGGCACATCGGCCAGCGCCGGTTTGAAAACCTGAGAAGCAAAACTGTGTTTCAGCGCATCGGTGGCTCGATAACCGATGCTGCTGTTAGTGATCAAAACGGCTGTGATCGCAACAAAAGTTAGAGCAATCTGAGCCCCGTTGCTGCGGCGCGACAACCAACCAAATCGAACCGGGTCTTCGACAAACCGTTTAGACAAATAAGCAACGCCAACCGCAGCGACCAGCACAACCAGCGACCAAAAGTTGCCAATGTCTTTGCCATACCAAATCGGCACCAAAACCAACATCGGCCAGTGCCACAAATAAAGCGAATAAGAAATGTCGCCAAAGAACTGCACCGGCGCCCAACCTAAAGCTTGGCGCGGCACAAAACGGTGGGTTGATTGACCGCCATAAATTGCGAGCATGGCGCCCAGTGTTGGCACGGCAGCCCAAAAACTTGGGAACGGCGTGTTGTGATCAAACAGCATGATGCTCGAAAGCATCAGCACGGTGCCGGCAGCAAACCAAAACCAATGACGATTCTCGGGGTTGGCAACCTTAACCAAACCCTGGTCGATAACAATCGCAATGAGAGCGCCACCGGCGAACTCCCAAGCTCGCGTGAAAGTGCTGAAATAGGCGAGCGGTGAGTCGATGTCGGTGAGCAAAATCGAGCCCCAAAGGCTCAAACCAATGATGATCACCAGCAGACCGGCAGCAATGAACGAACGCGTTCTTAAAGTGGTTCGAAACTTCAAACTGGCCCACAGAACCAGCCAAACTAAGAACGGCCAAAAAATGTAGTACTGCTCTTCAACCGACAGCGACCAAAAATGTTGAAAAGGTGAAAGCGAACCGATGTTCTGCTGCAAATAATCGGTTGACTTAAAAATCATCAACCAGTTTTGCCAATAGGCCGCCGAGGCTGAACCCTCTTCAAAAATCAACATCGAGCGGGTGTAGGGCATTATCGCCAACGAAGCGAAAGCCGTGACCACAATCACCAAAAGCGAAACCGGCAGCAGTCGGCGCGCACGACGAGCCCAAAACTGGGCAAACTTAACCTTGTTATCGTTTTGCACCTGGCGCCAAAGTTGACCGGTGATCAGATAACCCGAAATCACAAAAAAGATGTCAACACCAACAAAGCCACCAGGGGCTGCGTGCGGCCAAAAGTGATAAATGGCCACACTCAAAATGGCTAGGGCTCTGAGCGCCTGAATATCAGGCCGAATTGCGCCGTGACCAGACCGATTAGAGCCAACTTGACGGCTTTTGGGCATGAAACAAGTTTAATTGGTAATAACTATGACAAACCTGAGCATTTCGAACTCGCCGGTGGGCGCGCGCCGCTACCACCGAAGCAAACGCCTAATGTTTTTGTTTGCAGCACTGCGCACCAGGTCACTGATGGCGCGCAACGAGTTGGCTTCGATAGCCCTCGGTTCGGCAAGAAGTTCGGTCGAACTCACCGACCGCGTGCACACCGGGCTTCTCGAAAAAACCGACGTATCAAACCTCGGTGCACTGCGCGACCTGGCTTGGCTGCTCAGCAACCAGACCATTCACGAAAGCGATTTGGCAGCAGCCAGCCGAATTTATGAGTGGATAGTTTCACAATTCGGTTGGCGCCGCTTGCCTCACATGCACCGCATCGCCTACGCGCTGTGTGCTCTGCGCCTAGGCCGACCCGAAATTGCTCGCACTGCAGTTTCAAGCGGTGGCTTCAACCGCCGCATCAAGTGGTTCAGATTGCTAGAACGTTGGATGCCAAAAGTGGCACCAACCCTAAGAGTGCAGCAGTTCTCGGAGGCGCTAAATTCGCTCTTCATGTTTGCGCGCGACTATTCACTGCCGCTCGATTTTCTTGAGCTAGACATCGCAAACCCTTTTCGCGGCCTGGCAGCTCACGACCTAGATCAAATGGTTTCAACCCAGGCGGCTAAAAGCTGGATCACAAACCTCAACAAAGTCTTAATAGGCAAACACGCTGCGCCGCTGAGCCTCAACGAAAAACCGCACTCAGACTCACTGGTTGCGCCGTTTGAGAGGCTGGCAGCGCCAATTGGGGCCGAGGTTTCAGGTGTTGGCTCGTTGCAGGGGCATCCGCTAGTAACAATCGTGGTCAGTGCCTTCGAGCCCAACGACCACATTTTCACCTCGGTTCGGTCGGCCTTGAGCCAGACTTATCAAAACCTCGAAGTGCTGGTGATCGACGACGCCTCGCCGCTAAGTTTCGACCCGATTTTGCAAGCCGTAGCAGCCCTCGACTCACGCGTTCGGGTGCTTCGACAAGCCGTCAACGGCGGCACCTATCGCATTCGCAACCGGGCGCTCGACGAAGCCGCCGGCGAACTAATCACTTTTCAAGACAGCGACGACTGGATGCACCCAATGCGCATTCAACTACAGGTGGAACACCTGCTAAAAACAGCCGAAGCACCCGCCAACATTTCAATGTCAACCCGAATGACCGACCGACTCGAAGCGGCAGAGTCGGGCCGTCGCCTGCGCATCGGCATTTGCGAGCCGGCACTAATGTTTTGGCGCGAAAAAGTGCGAAATCAAATCGGATACTTTGACACCGTTCGCAAAGGCGGCGACACCGAATATCGCAAACGCATCGAACGCGCTTTTGCCACGCCAACACCAATGGTGTTGCCTTGGCGAACCCTGACGATTCAGCGCGCCGACAACGGTGGCCTAACTCAAGGCGAGCTTGGTTTTAGATGGATCGCCGAGTTTCGCACCCAATATCGCGACAGTTATTTGCACTGGCACTCAAAACTGGGCAAACCGGTTGGTTGGCGAATTGAACGAACCGAAAACCGAGCTTTTTATGCGCCCCGCCAAAGCACCCTGGTTGGCAGCGAGGCTCGAGCCCCGCAAAACTTCAACCTAGTGATCGCCGCCAACCTTCGCGACCCACAAAACACTGCAGTGGCACAAGCCAAGATTCAAACCGCGCTCGACGCTGGGCTCAGTGTAGGTTTGCTGCAGGTTAACAGTGTCTACCCGCTGCACCTATCGCGGGCGATTTCGCCCCAAATTTTGCTGCTGCTAAACGCCGGCAAAGTGCAGTTGGTTCAACCGCACTTTGAGTTGCAGGTTGGCAAACTTGAGGTGATCGCGCCCAACGCGTGGCTAAGCTCTTGGGCCGCCGACCGTTTTGCGTGGCGAGTTGCCGAAGTTTGGCCAGTGGCCCCGGTTGATGCCAGCGAAAGCTTTTTGTTAGCAGGCCCAGATTTGGCAGCTGAACTTGCCAGGCAGTTGGGGCAGGCATTCGGCTCGGCAGCTCTAGTCAACGCTTGACCTCGGTCAGCCGCTGCTGGCTGAAGCCAGAGCTAAGCCAGAGCTAAGCAAGAGCTAAGCCATGCGCGAAGTTCGCGCCAAGTTAGCGCGAAGTTAGCGTCGATCAGTTCGACGCGGCCAGGCACTAGTCAAAAACCCTGCGCCCCACCAGAGGTGCATCGTGGGCAACACAACCAACAGCGCAGCCCTTGAGGTGAGATCGAGCCGAATCTTAGGCTTGTCGGCAGCAGTCACAGCAATCAGGGCAACAGCAACCAAATACAACGAGAGCGGGGCGAAGCCCAACTGCAAAACAGCACCCGCGCGGCTGCCCGCCCAAGAAGTGCCGCCCAAAACCCCCAGAGCAATGCCAACGGCACTCAACAAAACTAAAAGCGGTGGCGCAAAGTAGCGCAGGTTAGCTTTGCCAGGCTTTTGCTGCACAAGCTGCCCGCGCCAATAACCCGTGTCAAAAAACTGCCTTGCCAAACGTCGCCAACTTGAGCGCGGGTGATATTCCACCTCAAGACGAGGGTCAAACCAAACCACTTTGCCAGCCTCGCGAAGGCGCAGGTTCAACTGCCAGTCTTGGCCTCGAACGATGCTCTCATCGAAAAGACCGATCTCAACCAGAGCACTGCGGCGAAAAACACCCAGATAAACCGAATCGGCCGGCCCCGCCGAAGCACCAACGTGAAAAGCGCCGCCACCCAAACCGAAACGACTCATGTAGGCCCAAGCCACGGCCGTTTGAAAAGGCGTATGACCCACGGCGCGCATCAAACCACCAACATTAGCGGCGCCCGTCTCGTTCAAAATAGCCACGGCAAGCTCGGTGTATGAGCTAGAAAGTTTGCTGTGCGCGTCAACACGAATCACAACATCGCCGGTAGCCGCCCCGATAGCAGCGTTTAACCCACCCGAAGTTGTGCCAGTTGGGTTAGTCACCAAAGTGATCTTTTGATTCTTCGCTGCACCCTCAGCAACCAAAGCCTGCGCGATCTCGTTTGTTTTGTCGACCGAAGGGCCAAGCGCCAAAACAACCTCAACACCGCCGCCGCCATAGCGCTGCTCAAAAATGCTCTCAACTGCGGTGCGAAGATAACGCTCTTCGTTCAGAACCGGCATAACAAAGCTCACGCTTTGCAAACCCGCCGTGGTGTTTGCCGAACTAGTCATCTAGCGGGGCCCCAACAAAAGCTGCATAGGCCTCGCAGACTTCGCGGGCAGTGCCATCCATTTTGATAATGCCTTTGTCGAGCCAAATTGCGCGGTTGCAAGTGTCAAGAATCGACTTCATAGAGTGGCTCACCAAAAACACCGAGCCGGCGTTGGCTGCCAGCTCACGCATGCGAGCTTCACTGCGCTTTCTAAAATCGCTGTCACCAACCGCAAGAGCTTCGTCAATAATCAAAATGTCGTGCTCGCGAGCAGCCGCAATCGCAAATTTGAGGCGCTCAACCATGCCCGAGCTGTAGGTGCTCATTGGCAGGTCGATAAACTCGCGCAAACCCGAAAAATCAACAATCGCGTCATATTTGGCCATCACTTCAGCTTTAGACATGCCAAGTGCCAAGCCACCCAAAATCACGTTCTTTTCACCCGAAAGCTCACGAATCATGGCAGCGCCCACACCCAAAAACGAAGGCCGCGAACTGGCATAAACCGAACCCGAGTCAATCGGCAACAGGCCCGAAATCGCGTTCATCAACGTGCTCTTGCCCGAACCGTTAGTGCCAATCACACCAATACTGTCGCCCTCATAAGCGGTGAGGCTCACACCCCGAATCGCTTCAACCTCACGCAATTTGCCGCTGCGCTTCACGCGAGCAGTTGACGCCGTGATTTTCTTGCCGCTAGCAAACACGCGATAGGTGACCACCACATTGTCAACAATCACAACAGGCTTGCGGCCGTCATCCGCTTGATTTTGAATCTCGGCGCTAGACATTTCGACCAAATTTCTCTTCGGCACGCCAAAAGAACACGAAACCAAAAGTCAACGAAGCCAAAGCCCAAAGCGCGCCGAAACCCCACTGATAAAGGTCATAGCTATAACCCTCAACCAGTGAACCGCGCGCGATCTGCAAATAGATGTGAATCGGGTTTGATTCTAGAATCGGTTTTAAAATGGGATGCCCTGCGGCCAACTTGTCGACCGAAAAGAAAATGCCCGAACTATAAAAAGCCACTCGAGTGATGAACGGCACAAGTTGGTTTAGGTCGGCAAAGTGCACGGTTAGGCGGGCGGCCACCATGGCCAGGCCAGCGCTAAAGCAAGACATGAGCAGCAGGTCGGGCGCGATCAACAACCAGTTGAGCGTCACGGGCTCGCGCAAAGCCAAAAGTGCAACGAGCATCAAACCCACAAGCGGCACAATGCGATAAATATTTGAAATCACAGCGGATGCCGGCAAAAGCACGCGCGGAAAATTCAGCGACCGCACCAAACTCGCATTTGCCGTGATTGATTTAGCGCCATCGGCAAACGAGCCTGAGACAAACTGAAACAGCACAATGCCCGTGATCAGATAGGGCAAGAAATTGTCTGGTCGGGTGTTGCCCAAAACCAAGCCAAAAATTAGGCCATAAACCATGATTTGCATGGCCGGCACAAGCACCAACCAAGCCACACCGAGCGAAGATTTTGCGGTGCTGGCTTGAAGGTTGAAGCGAGCCAAGGTGTAGGCAAAAGTGCGGCGCTGCCAACTTTCTCGAATATATTCGCGAAGGCGAGGGCGCTCACCAATCTTTTGCAGCTTGAACTTAGCTGCCTGCTCGGCGATGCTCAAAGTTAAACCTAGTTAGCTGCAGACTGAACGTTGCGACCGAGGGCGATTACGCGCCAACCGGCGTTCTGCCAGTCTGCAACCGGCAAAGCGTTGCGGCCTTCGATAAGCAAACGGTTAGCAACCACTGCACCGATGTGTGAAGGGTTGAGTTCACGATATTCGCGCCACTCGGTTGCCAGCACAACGGCTTCGGCGCCAGCTGCCGCTTGCAGCAGGTCTTGCTCAGTGTTGAACTCTGGGTGTTGAGCGTTAACGTTTTCGAGCGAAATCGGGTCGTGAATCATCACGTTAGCGCCAGCAGCCAAAAGCAGCTTAGCCACGGCAATTGCCGGGCTGTCGCGAAGGTCGTCGCTGTCTGGCTTGAACGCCGCACCGAGAACCAAAACTTTTTTGCCGTGAAGGTCGCCAAGTTCGGCCTGAGCGATTTCAACCACGCGGTTGCGGCGGCGAAGGTTCACCTGGTCAACGTCTTCAAGAAAATCAACGGCAGAGCCCACACCGAGCTGCTGCGCGCGCGCCATGAATGCACGAATGTCTTTAGGCAGGCAACCGCCGCCAAAGCCAATGCCGTTGCGCAAAAACTTGTTGCCGATGCGCTCGTCATAACCGATCGCTTCAGCCAACTTAACTGCGTCGGCGCCTGAAACTTCGGCGATTTCGGCCATTGCGTTGATGAACGAGATTTTGGTTGCCAAGAACGAGTTCGCAGCAACTTTAACCAGTTCGGCGGTTGGAATATCGGTGACCAAAAATGGGGTGCCAAGGTCGGTGATTGGCTCATAAACTTTGCGCAGCAACTCTTCGCTTCGCTCGTCGTTAACACCGATAACGATGCGGTCTGGGCGCAGCGAGTCTTCGAGTGCGGTGCCTTCGCGCAAGAACTCTGGGTTCCAGGCTAGGTGAGGCACAAAACCAACCTGAGCTGCAAGCGCTGCGGTTAGCTCAGCTGCTGTGCCTACCGGCACGGTCGACTTGCCAGCGATCACTGCATCTTCGCGCAAATAAGGTGCAAGGGCGTTGATTGCTGAGTGAAGGTATTCGGTGTTTGCCGCATAGCTGCCTGGCAGCTGCGGGGTGCCAACACACAAAAAGTGCATGTCGGCTTCGAAAGATTCTTCGTCGTGGTTCTCTTTGAACTTGATGTTGCCTTTAGCAAGCACCTTTTCTAAAGCTTCTGGCAGGCCAGGTTCGTGAAACGGAATCAAACCGTTTTGCAGGTCACCCAAACGTTTTGGGTTTGGTTCAATGCCGATAACCTCGTGACCTAGTTCAGCCATCGCGATTGCGTGGGTTGCGCCTAGGTAGCCGAGTCCGATAACAGTAATTTTCATGGCCATAAGGCAAAAGTTTACTGCGTGAGAGGGCTATTCGGCATTACTTGGGTAGCCTTATGGCATGGCAAGCAAATACAACTATCAGCCGCACCCTCACGTTGAAAACCGCAAACAGCGTGGGCCTGCCACAACGCGCAACACTCACAAGAGTGCAAAGTCGGGCACTTCTGCGGTGAATAAATTCAATAACCTGCTCGGATACCGCATCACAAAGTCGGTTGGCACAATGTGGGCGGCATACGCTTTTTTTGGCTTGTCGCTCGTGAGTTTGCCGTCGATTATTCGAAGCGGTGACCCGGTTCTGATTGTTGGTTGGGTTGCTCAAACTTTTTTGCAGCTGGTTTTGTTGCCAATCATTATTGTGGGCCAAAATATTCAGGCTGAAAGTTCTGACGCCCGCGCCATTGCAACCTATGAAGATGCCGGCGCAATTCTCGAAGAGTCTAAAGAGATTCAGGTGCATTTAGAGGCTCAAGACGGTGCATTGAATGAGTTGATCGACAAAGTGGCTGCTCTCGAAGCTAAGTTGCTCGCCGCATCGGCGCCGGCCGATGAGCCAGCTGTGAAGCCAGCAGCCAAAGCGGCTGCGAAAAAAGAAACACCCAAACTCTAATGCGCGTTTTGATTATGGAATGCTCGGTTGACTACACTGGCCGACTCAGCGCCCACTTGCCCAGGGCTAAACGTTTGTTGATGCAAAAGAATGACGGCAGTGTGCTGATTCACAGTGACTCTGGCAGTTTCAAACCTCTTAACTGGATGAACCCGCCCTGCACGGTAACCGTTGAAGAGCCGAGTGAGTTTCACGTGGAACAGGGCGTTAAAGAGGTTTGGCGAGTTGCCCAGTCGAAGACCAGCGATGTTTTGTTTGTTAACGTCTTTGAGATTCACGAAACCATCGAACACGATCTTGGGGCAGACCCTGGTTTGATCAAAGACGGCGTTGAGGCTCACCTGCAAGAGTTGCTCGCGCTGCAGCTGCATGTAGTTGCCGATGGTTTGACGCTGATTCGCCGCGAATATTTCACCGCGATTGGCCCAGTTGATATTTTGGCTAGCGAGGCTGGCGGTGGCACGGTTGCGATTGAACTCAAACGTCGCGGTGACATCGATGGTGTTGAGCAACTCACTCGCTATCTAGAGCTGCTAAATCGTGACCCGCTTTTAGCGCCGGTTCGCGGTGTGTTTGCGGCTCAAGAGATCAGGCCGCAGGCTAAGACTTTGGCCGAAGACCGAGGCATTGAGTGTGTGACGCTCGACTATGACGAACTTCGTGGGCTAGACCTCAGCGAGGGTCGTCTGTTTTGATTAATAAGGTGACCAAGCATCATCCGATTAGAAATTCGATTCGGTCGCAGGGTTATTTCAATCGGCTTGGCCCTGGCATTGTGACCGGCGCTGCCGATGACGACCCTTCGGGCATCGGCACCTATTCACAAGCTGGCGCTGCTGCTGGTTATGCACTACTTTGGTCGGCGCCTTGGCTGTTGCCACTGGCTTTTGCCACTCAAGAGGCGTGCGCGCGCTTGGCGCTGGTCACTGGCAAAGGCTTAGCTGCCATCATCAAAGCAAGAATGCCCCGTTGGGTGTTGGTCATCGCCGTTCTTTTGGTTTCGATTGCAAACACCGTGAACATTGCGGCAGACCTTGCCTCGATGGCTGCCGCACTTCGACTAATCGTGCCGATTGACCAGGTGATTGGCGTGGTCGCTTTTGCTCTTCTGATCGCCGCAGCCGAAATTTTGGTGCCCTATCACCGCTATGCCAAATATTTGCGCTGGCTTTGCCTATCGCTCTTGGCCTATGTGGCTGTGCTGTTTGTGGCTCAGGTTGACTGGAACACCGTTCAAAGCGCCACTTTCACACCACAAATTGATTTCACCAAAACCACCTTTGAGCTTTTGATTGCGCTCGCCGGCACCACGATTTCGCCCTACCTGTTCTTTTGGCAAGCCGCCGAAGAGGTTGAAGAGGGTGACGGCACCGTTGATCGCACTCACATTCGGGCTATGCGCGGCGATGTTTTTTCGGGCATGGCAACCGGTGTGTTCATTATGTTTGCCATCATGGCCACAACTGCTGCCACGCTTCACGCGCAGGGCATCATCACCATTAACTCGGCCGAAGACGCGGCAACGGCACTCACCCCAATCGCGGGCAAGTTCGCGGGTTTGCTCTTTTTGCTCGGCATCTTGGGTGTTGGTTTGCTCAGCATTCCGGTGCTGGCCGGCTCAACTGCCTATGCTGTGGCCGAAACTTTTGGTTGGCGCGAAAGCCTCGAGCTTAAGCCGTTGCAAGCCCGCGCCTTCTATGCGGTCATCATTGCTTCGATGGGCATCGCTCTTTTGCTGAACCTGCTGGGTATTCCGCCCATGTATTTCTTGTTTCTGGCGGCGTTGCTAAATGGTTTGAGCGCACCGATTTTGATGGTTATTGTTTGGCTCTTGGCTCGCAACAAGAGCATTCTGGGCAAATGGGCTTCACCAATTTGGTCTCAGATTTTGCTAGCTGTTGCCACTTTGGCCATGTTTAGCCTGCCGGTGTTTTGGTTCTTCGCAAATTAAAACGGTGCCGCTGAAATGGCGGGAATACTCTTGTCAAGGCGTGGTTTACTTAAGCTATGAATAAAACTGCATTGACTGCCGCCCCGATTCTTCCGGTTCTAGCTGAGCGCTGGTCGCCACGCTCTTATGACACCACCCACGAGGTTGGCCAACACGACCTAACCAGCATTCTTGAAGCTGCTCGCTGGGCACCTTCGGCAAACAACGGCCAGCCTTGGCGCTTCTCGGTTGCCAAGCGAGGCAGCGACCTTCACGCCAAAGTAACCTCAGGTCTAAGCGGCTTTAACGCGGCTTGGGCGCCAGCCGCCTCGGCCCTAATCGTGGTTTCAATCTTGAAGACCCACGCCGACGGCAGCGAATATCGCAGCGCCGCCTATGACGCTGGCCTAGCGGTTGCAAACCTAACCATTCAGGCCCAAGAGCTTGGTCTTCACACCCACCAGATGATGGGCATCGACCACGCCGCTGTTCATGCAGGTCTTGGCCTCGACGACAACCTTGCCGTGCTTGTGATTGTCACCGTTGGCAAAGTTGCGCCAGCTGAGCAGCTAGAAGGCCCGGCTTATGAGCGCGAGATTCAACCTCGCGTTCGCCACACACTCGACGAAATCGTTCTGCACGGCAAGCCATAATCGCGTCATAAACTTGGCTGGTGCCCGCAATCTTTCATAGCTCCATCTCGCAAGAGATCACCACCTGGTATCCGCACCTGGGTTCTTGGTTCTTTTATCTTGTGGTTTGGGCTTTGGTTTTTGCGGGCACCGGTTTGTTTATCGGGGCTTTTGTGCCGTTTGTCACCGGCGATTCACTGGTGTTTGCCGCCGGCATCGTTGCTGCCTCAAGCGGCGATGTAAACATTTGGGTAATGGCGATTGGCATTGGTCTTGCCGCTTGGCTCGGCGACCAGACCGGTTTTGCTTTGGGCCGCCACTTTGGCCGACCCTATCTTGACAAGCGCAAAGGCCGCTGGATCAAAACCGGCATCGCCAAATCTGAAGCTTTTTATGAGCGTTGGGGGTGGGCCGCCGTTGTGGTGGGTCGCTTTATTCCGTGGGCTCGCGTGTTTGTGCCGCCAATCGCAGGCATCGCTCGAATGAACTATTACAAGTTTTTCTCGGCCAACCTATTGGGCGCTGTGGTGTGGGGCTGCGGTTTAAATATCACCGGATACTTCGCAGCTCACAACCCGGCCCTCGAGAAGGCCTCCTATGCGGTTGCCGCAGTGTTCATCGCCGCATCGCTCGGTGTTGGTTTTCGCAGCTGGCTCAAAAACCGCAAAGCCGCTTAGGCCAGGCCCACAAAATCTGCAAGGTTCTGCGACTTTTCTCGGGCATAAAAATCTTCTTCTTGCGCCGCCCAAACCGCCCAATATTCGGCGTGAGCTTCAGGCTCGCGGGTGTTCCATCGTTGTTTTCTAAGCGAGGCATCAGCCTCTAGCCAAATCTTTAAGTTTGCCAACTCGGCGCTTGCGGCACTCAACGAGCCGCAACCCTCAATAATCAGCGGCGTGCCGCCTTCGAACTCGCGCCAAGCCCCAACTCGAGCCTGAGCGGCCCAATCATATTCTTGCCAGCTCGCGGTTTTGCCGGCTTTGATCGCACTCAAAACAAATCGCAGCATATAGTCACTGCCCGCATCAAGGCCGTTCCAACCGTCATAGAGGGCATCCATGTGAACGATTCTTGGGGCGGTTTCGCCAAGCTGAAACAGGCGGTTTTGCAAAGTTTTGGCAAAAGTGGTTTTGCCACTGCCCGTGCGGCCATCGATGAGCAGAATGGGGGTGGGGTTGCCTCGGTCGATCTGTTCGAGGGTGGCAGCTGCCACAACCTCAACCAAATCGGTCTGGGGCAGGGTTAGTTGCGAAACGCCCAACTTAGTGGCTTAGGCCTCAACCAAAACGTCTGGGTGCTTGTCAAAGCGATAGCCGCCGCCGCGAATGGTGCGAATAATGTCTTCATAGCCAGCGATTTTTGAACGCAAACGGCGAACGTGAACGTCAATGGTGCGGTCGTTTGGCGCTTCGGCTTCGTCATCGGCCCAAACAGCGTCAACGAGTTCGCGGCGGGTGATGGTCTCACCCTGGTTTTCGATTAGATAGCTGATGAGCTCGAACTCTTTTTGAGTGAGTTCGGCGTTCTTGCCGTCGGCAAAAACCTTTTTGCGGTTGATGTCAACCACGATGCCCTTTGCTGCCTGGCCTTCTGCGTTGCCTGAAATCTTGGCAAGGGCTTTAGGGTCGCGAAGTGCGGTGCGAACCACGTCGACTGGGCGACCGCCAATGCCAACCGGCGCTAGGGCAACCGCGGCATAGGTTTCATCGGCGGCAGCTGGCACTAGTTCGGCGATGGTTTTGCGAAGCGCTGCGGCAATCTCAACCAGCGAGGTGCCGGCTGCTGCTGCAGTTGCTTCGTCAAGGCCGACATAGAGTGCAAAGCCACGGGCTTCGGTCTCAGGAACAAGGCTTAGCACTGGTGCGGCCCCGGTTGACGCAACCTGTGCTGATGTAGTTGCTGGTGCGGTCTGCGCTGCGACTTGTGCTGCGCGAAATGAGTTTAGGTGGGCGATAGCCATTTTGAAATCCTTTTGATGTGTGCGAAGTTTGAGTTTTTCGAAGCCTGCGCGTTGGGCGGCTTCTGGGCTGGGGTGTTGGTGTCGTTTGCTAACTGAATGCCAGATTGGCGTTATTGGTTAGCGACACATTCGCATACACATCATGGCGCACATCATTGCAGGGCGGCCTTGGGTCGCCTCCGACAATGAAGAAATGTTGCGCAATGAGTTCATAGTCAAAAGTTTAGGGCAACAAGATTGCCAAGTCAACCATTGCTCGGTCAGCGACCGATTGAAATCGAAGTTTCTAGGCTGTTTGAAATGTAGGTTTTTTCAGGGCCATAGTAGGTGTCAAAACCGTAGGTGCCGGCGACACTGACTTTATTTCTATAAACCACATGAATTGCGCCTGAGCTGTCGGTGGTGAATAGGTTCCAAGACAACTGATTGCCGCGAGGGTCAAACAATCTCACCTTTAGGTTGTGATTTGCTACCGGGGTGCTGCCCCATTTTAGATAGCAGTCGTGGCGCAGAACCGGCGATGTTCTTGCCGAATAGTTTGAGGCCGTTTCGGTGCAGGTAATTTTTGTGATTCGCCCAACTGTGATCGCAACCGTTGAGCTGGTGGCGCCGGTGTTGGCCGGGCATGAAACAAGCGATGCGCGCAAGTTGTATTTTGCCGCGATGGCTGGGGTGGCTAATCTGAGCTGTTGCGTTAGCCCAGCACTGTTTGCAATTGCCGAGGTCGTTGGGGCAGTGGTTTGGCCCAACCAATAGAAGTTGATGGTGCACCCTGGCTGTGCGTTCTTGGCGCTGACGGTTAGCACGTCGCCGGCACGACTCACTGACTTAGCCGAAACCAAAACGCTTAGGTTTTGCCCAGCGGGGTAAGCCTGCGCAGATTCGACCCCCGCGAACACTGCTATAAGCGTGCTCACAACAATCAGCGACTTCGCAACACTGCGACTTACATTGTTCACATTTCTAACATACCAATATTCGGTTATCCGAAGCTAGCAATTGCCTACTAATTATTTGCTGAGCAAAATCCAGTGGTTCTAGTCACCGCTTGAATCGGGTTTAGCGAAACCGGGGTGGTGATTGACGGCACAAAGTCAACCGCAGAACCGTTCTCACCCTCAATCGGCTGAACCCACTGAATCTCTAAAACGTGGGTCTCACCCGGCCCCAGTGTGACTGCAAAAATATAAACGGGATGCCCTCGGTCTGAACCCAACTGGGCTGTGGTTTCAGCGCCGTCTAGCGTGAAACCATTCTCGGTCGAACCAACCGGGGCATAGACCGTTATCAGAGTTTGGTTGGTGCCCGGCGCCAGTTTAGGTTGCTCGGGCAGCCACTGATTATTTGTCACATACTTCGGCAGGCCGGTCGGTGGTGCCGAATTGGTGACAGTCAGCTTGAACTTGGCGCGTCTTCCCAGGTATCCGCTATTGGTTCTAACACCACAGGTGCCCAGAGCATATTCGGCTTTGCTCTGCAGGTAGGCGTCGAGTTTGTTAGCGCCGGAATTATTAAACGTGAAAGCAACATCAGAGCTGTTCTCTTGTGAAATCGCGCCGCCGTTGCCATCTTGCAAGATTTGGTTTTCAAGCTGCTGGTCAGCTGACCAAATCAGAATTCGATCACCGGTTTGCGGTTGAACAATGCTATTCCAAAGCGACTTCAGATTTGGTGCAGTGTGACCGAGCTTTGTGAACAGCTCATGAAGCAGGGTTTGAACTGCCTGATTCTTTTCAGAAACAAGTGAATAATCGGCATAAATGCCCTTCGACAAAAAGTCGACAGCGTTATTTGAATCGATAGATTTGCCGCCCAAATCAACCGGGCCGGTCATTGCCAAAAGCTCAGACACCACCCCCTGACCAATAAAAATCACACCATCGATTCGGCTGTGGGCGCTCTTATAGAAAGTGTCACGAATAAGTTGAGCAGAATAGCCAAAATGAGCCGACGCGTTAATGTCGCGCCAGTTGGTGGGGTCGACGCCCCAGAGCTGTTTTAGTGATGCCGGTGCGTTCTTGGTAACAACGCTAGAAATTTGGTCAAGGTCGATGTCTGAGCCACTCTTCTTCAGCGACAAGACTCCGTCTTTGGTGTGCAAAATGGCATAGGCACCCAAAATGCCGCCAGTGCCACGCGCTTCAGCCAAGTTTTGCAAACCAACAAACCAGTGCTGCTCTGACTTGGTGTTAAAAATCGTGGCGGCAACTTGAACAACCGGGGCGAATTTTGAAACAGCCTCACTGGCATTGTGAACTGCAGTCTTGATCTGCAGAACCTTATTGTCGAGGCCAAAGTGAAGGCTTTTGAGGTCGATGTTCGAAATCGCAGCATCGGCGTTGACCGCAGTTTGTTCAAGAGAATCAAAGCCGTTTCTAAACGAAGCCATTGCCGTTGGGTCAACACCGGCAGTGCCCGAAACTTTTAGCTGGTTCTGCAGATTAACCGCCGATGCCAAAGCGGGCAACGCGGCTTCTAAAAGATTGTTTGACGAGGTTGTCACCACTGCGAGGCTTGCCAGATCGCCGCCATAGACGGGCAGATATCGCAAAGGTTTAACAATTGGGTCGTTCAGCGCGTTGTTAGCTGCATCAACATGGCGTTGCACAACATCGAGTTTGCTAACCACGATTTGGCCATCGCCAACCGCTGAACCAAGCGAGAATCCGCTAATTTCAACAGCTGCGGCCTCTAACTCGCTTTTAGCCTGCCACACCCTCACAGAAGCATAAATTGCAGGCACCGCAAAAAGCACCGCAAATAAAATGAGCCAAGAGCCCGCTCGCTTTGAGAGCTTGGGCAGTTTAAACGCCACGACTTTATTTGATCAAAACAACAGAATCTTGGGCACTTGCTTCAAGATAAGTGTCGTTCGATGTGAACTGGGCAGAAACACCATAGGTGCCGGCTGTCTTTGCTGCACCCTTAAAGGTGGCCACAAAATTGCCGTTGCGATCGGTTGAAACGGTTTGAGTGCTCACAACCCTGCCTCGGTCATCAGTCAGTGTCACTGTTGCAGTTTGCGAAGCAAGGGTTTGGGTGCCCCAATATAAGGTGCCTACATAGGTCAAAGTTGGGTTCTTTGAAACCTGTTGGCGGTCAAATGTGAACTTGTGGCGGTCAATGTGACGCTCGCGACCAACAGTGATGCTTGCAGTTGCGCGTGTGCCACCCGTGACATAGCGACAAGGGCTGGCGATAACAGCTTCAAGGGTATAAACGCCTGCCTTGTTCGGCACCGAAATCTGCACGGTTGGGGTCTTGTTGCCCGCCCCAGAGATCGCAAAAGCTGTTGGGCTGTTGCGCACATTCAAAAATGAGAAGTTCACCCGGCAGCCAGGGTAAACATTTTGGCCGCTAACCCCGATTCGCGAACCAGCATCAATGCCGGTGTAGCGGGTTGCAGTTACCTTAAAAACCTGCCCGGCAGGGTAGGCCTGAGCAGGCAAAGAACTTGCACCAACCAAAGTAGCAATGGTTACAATGAAAGCAAGTTTAGAAAATCGCGACATTTGTGAACTTTCAAAAATTATCTCAGCGAAGCAGAAAATACGCCCCCAGCTTCAGCCTACAGCTGACTTGGGTGATCTGCAGTAAAACGATCGGAACCCTGTGAACTTAATCGGCTACCTATTAGTGTTGCGCAAGCGTTGGCTTTCGATTTCGCTGATCGTGATCATTGCCGCCGCATGTGGCTATGGCGCCACCGCCGTAACCACACCGATGTATTCTTCGACCGCTCAAGTCTTTGTTTCGGCCCAGTTCGGTGACAACACCTCTGACCTCCTAACCGGCATCAGCTTCACTCAGCAACGCATCACCTCATATGCCAAGCTGGCCACCAGCCCACTAGTTCTTCAGCCTGTGGTTCAGTCACTAGGTTTGCAGTCAATCGAAGGCGCTTTGCCTGGGCGAATCAGCGCAAACGTTGCACTAAGCACCGTGATTATCGAGATCACAGTAATCGACGAATCGCCATATCGAGCCGCCCAAATTGCGAACGCGGTTGGCGACAACCTCACCAAAGTGGTCAGCACACTCGAACAGCCAGTCAACGGCGGGCCCCTGCCGGTTCGAGTCAGCGTTATTCAAAAAGGCGAGGTGAACACCGAGCCGTTCACCCCAAACGGCAAAAAGAACATGCAAATGGCGCTGCTAATCGGCTTAGCCCTCGCCCTAGGCCAAGCCTTCTTGCGCGAAACCCTCGACTTCAGAGTTCGAAACGCTGACGAAATCGCAAAAATGGCAAACAGCAATATCGTGGGTGGCATCGCTTTCGACGCCGATGCTGCCAAGCATCCGCTGATTGTTCACACCAGCCCCAAAAGCATTCAAGCCGAAAGCTACCGACAGCTGCGCACCAACGTGCAGTTCGTCGAAGCCGTTGAAGGGCGCAAGTCAATCGTTGTGGCATCATCGATACCTTCAGAGGGCAAAACCACAACGGCTTGCAACTTGGCAATTGCTCTAGCCGACACCGGCGCTCGAGTTTTGCTCGTCGACTGCGATTTTAGAAAACCTGACGTTCACAAATATATGGGCCTTGAAGGCACCGTTGGCGTCACAGACTATCTAATCGGTTCGGCCGAGCTCGACGACATCATTCAGCCTTGGGGTGGTGGCAAATTGAGCGTGTTGCCGGCTGGGCGAATTCCGCCAAACCCAAGCGAACTTTTGGGTTCTGAGCGCATGAAATACCTGCTGCACACCCTCGAAAACCACTACGACGCCATCGTCATCGACGCAGCCCCACTCTTGCCGGTCACCGATGCAGCCATTCTGTCGAAAATCACCGGCGGCGTGATGCTCGTGGTTGCGGTTGGCAAGACCAAAAAGCCTCAACTTCAGGGCGCTGTGAACCACCTGCAATCGGTTGACGGTCGTGTGCTTGGTGTTGTTCTAAACAAGATTCCAACCCGCGGCACCGAATCGCTCAGCTATCGCTATGGTTATGGCGGCTATGGTTATGGCTACGGCGGTTATGGCTATGGTTATGGCGAAGCAAACAAACAGCCCTATGGCGAGTCGGGCAATGGCAAATCGGGCAACGGCAAATCGGCTAACGGCAAGTCGGCTAAGAAGGCAAAGAGGGCTTAGATAAGGTGAGCAATGTCGTCGCAGGGGGTTCAGCACTTAGTGTTTTATTCATTTGCACCGGCAACATCTGCCGCTCGCCGTTGGCCGCTCAGGTTTTTAGCTCGCAGCTAACCACTCTGGGTGTTCGCGGCAGTTTCGATATTTCGAGCGCGGGCACTGCAGCCGAGATCGGCATGCCACTCAACAGTCAAAGTGCAAAGTCAATGGCTGGGCTAAAAGTCGAGCCCCAAGACCATGTGGCTCAGCAAGTCACTAGGTCGCTCGTTGAAAACGCCAACCTTGTGCTGGTTGCTACAACTGAGCATCGCGCCGAAATCGCGAGACTAATGCCTCGAGCAACCAGATATTCGTTCACAATGCTTGAACTGGCGCGCATCGCAACCTACCTTCAATCGAACCCCGAGGCGCTCGCCGACACTGCGCAGCCAACAGATTTGGTGGCCAAAATAGCTTTTGCAAATCAATATCGCGGATACGCCCCGCCACCGAGCGCACCCGAAGACATCGACGACCCGTGGGGTTTAGACCAGACAATTTTCGACCGCGTTGCAGCTGAGATATTTGAGTCAAGTGCAACGATTGCAAGGTGGTTGGCTTCATGAACCTAAAAAAACCAACCCAAATGCAGGTTTATGGTCGCCGACTTTTCTTTTGGGATCTATTCGTTGCAACTGCGGTGGCATTGTTTTGGGCTATTGTCTTTTTTCACTCAGAGACAACCTCGATTGCAGTGTTCAAAGACTCTGGCGCCCTTCGGCTCTCGCTAAACCCAGTGGCCCTGTCGGCAAGTCTTTGGGCGATTTGGTTGATTTCATTGGCCGTGGCAAAGTCTTGGAACCCAGTTTTGGCCGGCACCGGCATGCCCGAATATTTGCTCGTTGCTAGGGCTACGCTATCGGTTCTAGCGGTGTTGGCGATCGCCTCGCTGCTATTCAAGGTTGACATGTCGCGAGGCTATGTGTTGATCACTTTAGGCACGGGTGTGCTGGCCCTTGCCGCGCATCGTTTCACGGGTCGCAAATGGCTTATCAGGCAACGCCGAAAAGGTCTGTTCGTTATGCGCACTGCAATCGTTGGTTCGGTTGTTGATGTCTTGGCAATGGCAAAAACTCTTCGCGACGACGACTTCGCCGGTTTCTCGCCAGTGGTAGCAGTGGTTTTTGCCGATGAAATAACCGACAAGAACCGTGCCCTCTTGGCGGCCCAAGGCATGGTCGCCGAGAGCTACTTCGAAACCTCAAAGAAAACCCTCACCGATTACAACCTGCAAACCGTTATCGCCCTTGGCTCTGAGCGAATCACCGCCGAACAAATTAAACGAATCGCATGGGCACTCGAAGGCACCAATACCAGCTTCATCGTTTCGCCTTCGCTGGTCGATTTTGCTGGCACCCGCATCAAAACCATTCAGGTTGGTCGCCAGCAACTGCTAAACATTGAAATTCCTACGTTCACCGGGGTTCGTTACCTCGCCAAAAAAATCATTGACATTTTTGGCGCCATGCTCGGCATCATCGTATTTGCCTTGCCGGGCTTGTTGGTGGCGTTAGCAATCTGGCTCACAGATCGCGGCCCAGTTCTTTTCGCACAGCAGCGCGTTGGGCAAAACGGCAAAACCTTCAGCATGCTCAAATTTCGCAGCATGCGAGTTGGCGCCGACGCTCAACACGAAGCGCTCAAGCAGCAGGCCGGTGACAACTTGGTCAACAAGGTCATGTTCAAAGACCCGCACGACCCTCGCATAACCAAAGTTGGTCGCTTCATTAGGCGCTGGAGCATCGACGAACTGCCACAACTCTTGAACGTTCTCATCGGCCAAATGAGCCTCGTTGGGCCCCGACCACCGCTGCTGTCAGAGGTTGAAGCCTATGCGCCTCAAGACTCAAGGCGGTTGCTAGTGAAACCGGGCCTGACAGGCCTGTGGCAAGTTAGCGGGCGTTCACTTTTGAACTGGGATGAAACCATTCGGCTCGACCTGTATTACGTTGAAAACTGGTCGGTGCTCGGCGACCTACTGCTAATCGCCCGCACCGTGCGCGCAATCTTTAGACGCGGGGCGTTCTAGGCTCTGAAAGCCCGCGTACTACTCGCGCACTGAGCTCATAACTTTGGGCTCAGCGTCGCCGCTAATGAGGCCAAAGCCCGTCTCAAGCTGCCAAGGTTTTCCCTGCTATGAGGGCAGCAGCCCAGACTCACGAACTTCGGCGAGAAACGGTGCGCCTTCATCTTTTGGGCTAAGTATCAAAGTTGATATTCCCAATGAGGCTGCCTGCGCCGCGAAGTCAATCCCGATTGCAGGGTCTAGCGGGTTGATTCCTCGTTCAACCGGAGCATTGAACTCTTCGCTGCATAAATAAGTAACTAGGGTGTTGTTAGCAAGCGAGAGAAACGCGTGACCAAGGCCGTTGCCAATCAACAGTGCGTGCCCGTTTTCTGCGCTCAGTTCGACACCTTGCCAATGGCCAAAGGTCGGCGAGCTCTCGCGAAGATCCACAACAACGTCATAAATTGCGCCTGCTTGCACAGTGACATACTTGGCCTGGCCCGGTGGCGCATCTGCCCAGTGAATGCCTCTCACAACACCTGCGGCCGACATAGATTGATTCACCTGCTTCACCCGAAAATCAAAACCGGTTTCGGCTTGAATCGTCGACAGTTTGAAATTCTCTTGAAAATGACCCCTGTCGTCAGCAAAACGCTTAGTTTCGACAAGCCAAGCGCCCGAGATTTCGAGTGGAGTTATTTTCATAATCAAACCCTATTAGCAAATACCCCAAGCTGCCTGAATCAAAACTGCAACTAGAATGACAAAAGAATCCCCAAGTCAAGAGGAACAGTGTCGCTCTCGGTATCAATAGTTGTGCCCTCATATCAAGGGGTCGAACGTTTGCCGCGTTTGCTAAACGCTCTTGAGGGCCAAAAAACAACCTGCAAATGGCAGGTCATCATCGTTCTAGACGGGTCAAACGACGGCTCAAAAGAGTTGCTCGAAAGCTGGCAAGCAAGACTGCCACTAAAGGTCATTGCCCGCGACCATAATCTTGGTCGATCTGCCACATTGAACGAGGGTTTCGCCGCCGCAGAATATGATGTTCTGGTTCGGTGTGATGATGATCTTGTGCCTGGGCCAAATCACGTTCAAACCTTCAGCAACCTAGTTAGTGCTAATCCAAACGCTGGCTTTATCGGACTTTGTCGAAATCATTTTGATGAATCAAAATATGCGCGGGCATATGGTCACGTTGTAGACCAGCGCTTTGCCGCGGCTGCCTACAAAAATGACAACCAGATGACCTGGCATTATTGGGCGGCCAACTGCGGCGTTAGCCGACAAGTCTTTGATCAGGTAGGTGACTATGACGCCGGCTATAGACAATACGGCTATGAAGACGTTGACTGGGGCTATCGCCTGTCAAAGGTTGCCAAGTCAATAACTATCGTGCCCGAGCTAGAGGCCATTCACTTCGGCGCATCAACGTCGGCCGCCAGCCGCTGTGAGCGCGCGCGCTGGTCGGGCCGCGCCAGCGCTAGGTTCAACCAGAAACACGCATACTTGCCACCAGCGCCTGCAAAATCGCTTTGGAATCAAGCCGTGAAAATCACGTCAAGGTTTTCTGGCAAGTCGCTGGGTAGGGCAATCGACCTAACGCTTGTGGCACTGCCGCCAAAGGTAGCCCTGCGAGTGATTGACCTAGCAGTTCAATCGGCTTTTGTTCGAGGCCAGCGAGAAGCAAATGGCTGATTTGCGGCAGCCATTGTCCACAGAAATCGTAATAGCAACCAATAATGGTGACATTGGTGGCGGCGAAGTAATGCTTTTCAACATTGCACAAATGCTCGAAAAGCTAGGCCGCAAAGTTGTCGTCTTGGCTCCGAGCACGCCAGACAAAGTTGCTCTCAAAGCCCAAGCTCTAGGGTTAAACACAATCGTCTTAGAGGCAGAGAGCCGCCTTGATTGGCTTTTTGCTATTCGCAAGTGGCGCAGGCAAAACAAGGGCTCGCTTATTTGGTGCAACGGGCTCTTGCCCGCGTTTGCAACATCGTTGCAGGGCAACCGAATAGTTCACCTTCATCAACGGCCGGCGGCTCTACTAAAAATTGCTGCGTTTTTAGCTCGGCTAAATCGCCCGCTAACCGTTGTGCCATCGAGGTTCATGTCAGAGGCAGTTACTGGCAGCAAGTTGCTTTATAACTGGGTTGACGAACCGCAGGTTCTAAAAAAACACAACTTTGATTCAAAAATTTTGCGCGTTGGATTCATTGGCAGGCTCTCGGTAGACAAGGGAATAACCACACTTTGTGAGGCAATAAACCTGCTGAATCAAGCGGATGGCGGCGTCAGCTTCGAGTTGATAGTCGCTGGCGAATCTCGCTTCGCTTCAACCAGTGATGCAAGGGTTATAGAAGCAGCTCTTGCTTCAATCTCTGGCAAAGTCACACTAATTGGCTGGGTGGCACCATCCGCTTTGTTTGAACAGATCGATGTGCTGGTTGTGCCATCGAATGAAGTTGAATCTTTTGGATTAGTTTTGTCCGAAGCGATGGCCGCCAAAATTCCATTTATCTGTAGCGACTCGGGTGCGTTGCCCGAGGTTGCCGGGTTTGACTACCCGCTAATTTTTAGGGCAGGTGACTCTGAGGCGTTAGCCAAATGCCTTGAACAGTTTGCATCTGACCTTGCTGAGCAACCAGCGAGTTTGCAGAATTTGGTCTCGAACGAGAAAAATCGCTGGCGGGCACAATTCAGCCCAGAATCGGCAGAACAAAACCTGGCCGGTCTCTTGAAAGAAAACAACCTTTAGATCGAGGCAAGCTCCGCTAGATGCGCAAAAGTGGGGCTGTGCTTTTTGACCTCGGCCAATGTGCCAACAGCCTCTGCTCGGCCCTCGCTCAACACCAAGAACTGGTCGCAGTTTTTAACAGTTGAAAGCCTATGGGCAACCATGATCACAGTTATCTCACCCGACAATCCTTGAATGGTTTCGGTGATAAGCCGCTCAGTTTCGTTGTCTAGTGCTGAGGTTGCCTCATCGAGAATCAAAACAGTTGGGTTTTTATAAAGCGCTCTGGCGATTGCAATTCGCTGTCGCTGACCACCCGAAAGCCTCACACCACGCTCGCCGATAACCGCATCAAGACCGTTGGTGCTCGATTCGACCAAGTCTGTCAGCTGTGCCATTTGCACGCTTTTAGCAAGGCGCTCTTCATCAACGTTTTCTGGCGTTACATTGAAAACAATGTTTTCTCGCAGGCTAGCATCCATCAAAAAGATGTCTTGTGGCACAAAACCGATTCGCGCCTGCCAGTCAACCACGTTTTTGTGAATGTTCACGCCACCGCAAGAAATCGAACCCGCCGTCGGCAGCTGAAGCCCCAGCAACAGGTCAACCAGAGTGCTCTTGCCAGCGCCGCTGGCGCCAACTAGAGCCAAACTTGTGCCGGCTGGCACCTTGAGGTTGATGTCACTCAAAACGGGCACACCCTCGACATATTCATAACCAACATTGTTAAGGCAAATGTCACCCGCATAGTTCTCAATGCCAATCACACCGGTTGTTCGGCGAAGCCCCTTAAGCCGAGTGAATTCTTCAGCCAACTTTTCAAGTTGTGGCATTGACTGCAATACTCCGTTGAGCGAGGCCAACATGCGTGTGATGCTAGGTAATAGCCTGAAACCTGCAGCAGCAAAAATCGCGATGGTGCTGAGTGTTGCTTGTGAACCGCCCGTTGTGAACAGGAAGGCCGACACAGCAGCGATGCCGGCGACTAATAAAAATTCCAAGAAGTATTTAGGCAGATCACCATAAAGCGTGCGTGCGCGAGTTGCTTTAGTCTTTAGAGTTTCGGCGTCAACAAATGCAGACAAAAACGGCTCTGTGCTGTTGCGCAAAATCACCTCTTTTACCCCACCAAAACCGTGAAGCAGGGCCCTTGTCGAAGCCTCACTTTGCGTCTGAAGCAAAAGTGATGTGTGTCTGGTTCTGCTTCTGATAAATAACTGAAAGCCTCCCCCAACGAGCGCAAAGATGCCGACAATGAAAGCAGCTATCAGGGGGTTGACTATAAAGAGCGTGACTCCAACTGTCAGCAAGGTGAAACTTTCTGACAGCATCGAAATAATCGAGCCCACGCCAGAATATGCGCTCGCCGTGATCCAACCCAAATAGTTCATCATGGTTGAGCTCGAGATTTTGCGGTGCTCTTCATAAGGTGATTCAAGATATGCCTTGAAGAGGCTGATGTTGGTTTGATTCTGTTGATTGCCCAAAAACTTAAGCGACCACCATCTAAAAATCACCGAGAAAACCGCTTTGAGCGAAAATGCCAGTGCCACAAATAATGCGATCGTCAACATGTAGTCGTTTTGACTTGGTTGGCCTAAGAAATGCCAAATTGTTGCTGTTATGCCTGAGGCCGTGCCTTGCGAAAACGAGGTTGTTAGCAACGCCATTAGCGGCACCAAGGCGACAATGCCTAACATGTCTAGAAGCGAAACTATGACATAGCCAATTAACACCAAAATTAGTTTGACTTTGGTTTGGCGGTTAAAGAGGGTTCTTATCGATTGCAAAATCATTGTTTCAACGACTCTCTATAAACTAAAGCAATTTGAGCGGTCATCTGTGAGACGGTGGACCAAGCCCATTTAGAAGCTGACTCCGACATTCGCTTGTGCTTTGACGATATCAGCTGGGCTAACGCCAGGTGATCGATTTTGTCGACCAACGAATCAGCATCGATAATTTCTGGGTTGCCACCAACTGCAGTGGCTACCACAGCGAGACCGCGCGACTTTGCATCAAGCAGGGTATACGAGCAGTTCTCCCACTTTGATAGCTGAACCAAAACATCGGCATTTTCAAGGGCCGCATTTGGTTCTACAAATCCTAGAAAATCCACATATTCAGCTACGCCCAGTTCGTTTGAAAGGCGCTTGAGGTATTTTGCTTCTGGGCCGTCACCGGCAATTTGCAATCGGGCTGCGGGGTTGCCCTGTCTCAGAATCGCGAATGCCCTAATCAAATCGTCGATGCGCTTTTCTTGGCTCAATCTGGCTAAAGAGAGAATGGTCAGCGAAGAATTATCTTTAGCCTGTTTGTTGGGCGTGCCTGCCGGCAGGTCGACACCGTTATAGATGACTGAAATAGCAGTTCTGGGTCGCCATAGCTTTTGCATCACCTGTTTCGTAGATTCAGAGACCGCGACCAGCGCATCGAAGCGTTGGCATCTTATTGTGTGCACGAGTCGCATTATGCGCGATCGAATCTCGCTGCCGTGATAGATGTTTGGGGCGGCGATGCCGTGCTCAGTGCTAACACGAATGCCAGGTTTAGCTATCGGCGTTGCCGCTAAAACTATGTCGGCAAAGGCCAAGTGGCTGTGCACAACCGTTGGGTTGACTTTGCCTATTGCAGCGATCAAAGACTTTCGTGAGCGCCAAAAGCCAAATTGCGGGCCGAATTGCGCGACTTCAACCTCGGCGCCAGCGGATAATAGCTGATCGGCAAGCGGCCCTTGGGGCATCATGAAGACCAAGTTGAAGCCGGGAATGCCAGCTTTGGCCACATCGGCAAAATGCCGAGCAACGCCACCAAGATCACTAACTGGCGAAACCCAAAGAGCTTTCGGCAACTCGGTGTTTTGAGTTTGTGGGTTGCCTAAAACCATTTTTCGAGCCTGTCGAGGGCTGTCCAAAAGCCCTGACCGTTATTGACGTGACCCTGCCAAATTTCAGGAATAAAGCTGGCCGTTGGGCTGAGCTCATTTAGTTGCGAAGCCAGCTGACCCCAATCGACCTCACCTTCGCCAACCTGAACACCCTCGCCATCGACACCTGTTGCGTCGACGAGGTGAAGGTGGGTTGTGTGAGGCGCTAAAAGCGCAACTGCTTCACTAAGCGAGATGCCTAAAAAGTTTGCTGCAAGTTTGGTGTGCGAGATATCTAAACAAAGTGATGTGCCTGTGTTTGCTGCAAAGTCGGCAGTATCAATGGGGTCTAAAAACAAGTTGTGAAATTGCTGACCACCCATAAGCCAGGGGTAAGGCGGCAGGGTTTGCGCAGCGATTTTCACGCCGTCGGTGTTCAGCTGCAGCAGTGCTTGATGAATGCGTGCATACATCTTTGGTCTAGCACTAGGTGGCACTGGCTTGTCTTTGGTGAAGCCTCCCATGGTGACAACCAAGATCGGGTCGACTTCTGATTTGAACCACTTTTTCATCGACCGTGTGATGTCGATAGTTTTTTGCACTTCGGCAATTGAACGCTGCCAAATTGCCTCATCGGCTGAAGCAAGGTCAACCAAAAAATCGCCGGCAAATAGGTCTGGCAGGTGGGTTGTGAAACCCATGTCGAGCGGTTCGGTGAAAACTGAGTCAACATCAATCTCTAGATCGCGATAGCTAAAGTGAAACTCTAAAAAGTCTGGTTTGCACTCAGCAATTAGGCCGCCAAAGTCGTGATATCGAACTGGCAAACCCCAAGGGCGTGCGAATTTATATTGGCGACCCTTGGGCACCTCACCTTTTAGGTCACCTTCATAAAAGAAATCACCCAGCGCCATTTCACGCTGCAACGTGAGGCCAATCAGATTCTGCAACTGGTTTGGTTGCAGGCCTCGACCTGGGCTTTTAGTGGCAATGTCGTCTTCGCTTAGAACTTGCCCAACCTGCAGAGGTCTTGCTGCCACCAGCGACTTGGCTAAGTTGATTCGGTTCATCATCTCGCCTGTCGAAACAACTCTTGGTTCGCTTGAGCCCATAGCCGATTCAATGTCGCGAATTTGTTGAACCATTTGGCCAAACTCTTCAGGCAGCAAAGACACCGTGTGGTCGTTGCCCTCCATGGTTCGGTCAACCGTAAAGTGCTTTTCAATCACTGTCGCACCTCGAGCCACCGCGGCTAGTGCCACATGAAAACCACGTTCGTGACCCGAATAGCCAACTGCGCACTGGCCTATTTCTTTCAAGCGGTCAAGATATTTGAGGTTCACATCTTTGAACGGTGCAGGGTATGTCGATTGGCAGTGCAAAAGCACGAAGCTGGTCGATATCGAGCGCAAAAGGTTCACAGTTTCAAGAATTTCACTCTCTTGAGACATTCCGGTGCTCAATATCAAAGGCAGCCCTTGAGAGCCGGCATAGCTAATCAGTTCGTGGTTTGTCAGATCGGCTGATGCAATTTTGAGGCCAGAGATGCCATAGTCAACTAGGGCCTTAACACTGGGAACATCCCAAGGCGTGCACATAATTTCAACATCGTGAGCTTTCGCGTGGTCAAAGACCTCGAACAGGCTCTCGGCTGGCAACGAAAACTTGCGCAGCAAATCTAGGGTGTATTGAGCGCCGAGGTCTTCGCCGGCCGTGCTGGCTCCTGCCTGTCGATACAGGGCATCCATGTCTCTAAGCTGAAACTTAACGGCATCTGCGCCAGCCTCGACAGCAAGGTCTACAAGTTTTTTAGCCAGTTCAACCGAGCCATTATGGTTGTTGCCGATTTCGGCGATCACAAAGCTGCTTTGACCCGCACCTATCTCGTGTTTGCCGATTCTAAAAGTGTCGGGCCGGTTGATTGCGATTGCGACCAGGTGCTGATGCTCGTCGACAAGGGGAATGTGCGTGATCGCCTCAGTGAAAAAAGAATTAATTTGTTCAGCCGTGCTAGATGCTGGCAGGCTGAGCGCGCTTCGGTTTGCGATTTTTTCGCTAGCAGTTTCAAGATTTGCGCTTGGGTTCGCCAGAATCCACCGTCTAAAGTCTCCGTCGGTCAGCGATCCAATGAGTCGCCCACGCTCGTCGACGCAAAACACTATTCGCTGTTTGTTCGAAGATATTTTCTGAAGTGAAGCTGCAACTGGGTCTTCTGCAAAAACCAAAAATGGCAAAAGATGCTTTTCAATAATCATTTGTTCTCGATGCTCAAATCTGTTGTTGGCTAAGCAAAATGTGCTCGGCAACTAATAAGTCAGTAGGGGTGTCAATGTCGATGCCTTCAATTTCATCCATTACAAAGAGACCAATCTTGCCACCGATTCGGTTATTGCGGGTTTCATAAATTTCAGTTTTGGTCAGATATAACGAGCCAGTTTCGCGATAAAAAAAGTCACCAGCACCAAGGTCTTGCCGCCGAGGGCGGGCATCAACTTCATAGTGCGCAACTGGCGCTGGCCCCATTTGCCAAAGAAAGGGTGTTTGAGGCACTACGCCTACTAGCGAATCAACATCTTCGGTTGCAAACTGCTCCACCGCGCGATCAATGGTGTCACTTAGGCGAATCGGTGACGTCGCCTGCAAAAGCATCACAGCATCGGGCCGAAGCCCTAGTTTGCTTTGAAAATCAATTGCGTGCAAGATTACTGGTTCGGTGGCGGTGCTATCTTGGGCGAGTTCAGCTGGTCGAATAAAAGGCACCGTTGCGCCAGCTTCGCGTGCCAACAGAGCCAACTGTTCGTCGTCGGTTGAAACCAAAACATCAAGGTTTTGGTGCGAAGCCAGAGCCTGCTCGATAGTCCACACGAGCAAGGGTTTGCCAGCAACCATGCGACGATTCTTGCCAGGGATTCCCTTAGAACCACCTCGCACCGGAATAACGCAGAGCACTCTCATTTTTTGCCTTTTATAACAAGCGTAACAAGCACTCGGCAGTTGCGAGGGCTGGCTCTTTATCTGGGGTTTTGGGGGCTGGTGTAGGTGAGTCACCCCACTGGTTCATTTCATATCTAGACCAGAATTCGGCGACCCATGCGGGTGGTTTTGGGCAATAAACCCAGGCAGGCAAACCGGCAGCCGCTGCCTCTAGCACCCCGGTTGAAAAGACTGATACCACGGGGCGGCCAACTTCGCGCAACGGCTTGGTGTCGGCGGCAAATCGCATTCCCTGTCTTTGCCACAAATTGTGTTGCAGGCGCGAGAGCAAGTCAGTTTCTGCTGGGTGGGGCCGATAATGTGCTCCAACCAGCTTGCAGAATCGCTTTGCAGCACCGCCAGTTATTCGGCGGCTCAGCTCAGCACCGTGAAGCTGCCCAAGAAACACAGGTGTTTCATTCAAAAGACTTGCTTTTGGCTGCCGAGCGGCTGCCCACAGCAACTGGCTACCCACAACTTCAAAAGTCAGGTCGCTTCGACCCGAGGCCCAGAAATCTGAGTCTGCCTCGCTAAAGGCAAGACCATGGGCATTAGCCGGCAACGGCGGGGCAAAGGGTGTGAGCAGGCCGTGTTGCGCAACCACGTGGCGAATGCCCAGTTTTTCGGCGATTTTTTGCGCGGCGGCCCCAGCTCTCAAATAGTGCCCGCCAGAAAAAACTAATTTGAGGCTTGCGGGTTCTTCATTCAATTCGATGGCGAATGGCAAAAAATGATCAATGTTTGCGGTTGAAAGAATTGCCAGATCTATGCCAACTAGATGCTTGAGCGGCTCTAAAAACGCCGCGATTGCGGTCGGGGTGGTGGCATCAATTGCGACCAAAATTTTGGGGTTCGGGCCCGTGCTCACTAGACGCAGCGGTGCATCAGGGGTGCGTTTGCCAAAGGCATGTCTCAAGCCGCGCAGCCTGTTGCGACTGTTTTGCCAACGCTGCCAGGCTTGCAGGTCTTCGGCAAATCTAAGGGTCAATTGTGAGCCTGCTTGGTTGAGTCGTTTTTTAGCATTTCTGTTGCCTCAGCTCTAATTGCGGCAATAAATCGCTCTTCAGAAAACGCCTCGGCATGCTTGCTGATTTTCAAAGCATCGAAGTTCGATAGCTCAAACTCAAAAACGGCCCGTTCGATTGACTCAGCTGTTGGTTGGCTAAAGAAAATGCCAGTTTCGCCTTCAACCACAGTGTCAAGGTATCCTCCGGCGCGAAGCGCAATAGATGGCACACCTCTCGCCGCGGCCTCGATTACGGTGAGTCCAAAATCTTCTAGTGACGGCGCTAGCAATGCTGTTGCCTGCGCATAAGCCCAACGAAGCTCATCGTCAGTGATGCCCGAAACGATAAGGCAGTTTGAAGGCAGTTTCTTTTGAAGCTCTTGAAGCAAAGGCCCTGAGCCCACAATAAGCAAATTTTTGTTGGGCAAACGCCTGAAAGCTTCAATCACCTGGTCAACATTTTTATATGGCAACAGGCGAGACACTAAAAGAAAAAAGGGTGTTTGAGCGAATTTCTCTTGAGCGGTGAATAACGGTTTCAAGTCACCGTCGATTTCTACTGAATGCGGCGGAAAAACCACTTTTGCTTCGATGCCATAGACGTCGCGAATGCGAGCTTGAACAACGGTCGAGTTAGCTAAATATCTCGTTGCTCGCTTGGCGGCCATCTGGTCGGCCCGCCTGAATGCAGGTTTCAATAGCCTGAGAGCCGCGCCCAAGACGCGCGCAGAGAGGCCCGCGCCGAGATATTCATCTGACAAATAAAGAAATCTAGGCGGGGTGTGGCAATAGACCAAAGTTTGACCGCTTGCCTTAACGCCGTGCGCGAAAGCACTTGTTGAAACAATAGTCAACTTGGCATCAGACTTAAGCGACCTCACGGCAAATGGCAGCAGTGGCAACGCTAACCTATGGTTTCTACGAAACAGACCAAAGCTATTTAGCCACGAAGTCTTAACGTTTATGTGGTCGAACTCTGAAAAAGTGGCGGATGGGTTGTGCAACGTAGTTAGAAACTCGGCGCCTTCGAACGCTCTAGCCAAAACAAGGGCCACCCGCTCGGCGCCACCACGCTGGGTAATATAATCGTGAACGAGTTTTACCTCAGGTTGTTGCAAGTTGGCGTTGTTCACAGGGCAAACCTCTCTGCAACTAGTTTATAAAACACCCCGCAATCTAGACCTATCGAGAGTGAGTCAATGACTAGCACTTGGCTCTCAAGAGCAAAGACTAGCAAAGCGGCTCAACGTCTGTCGCAGTGGCAAATCGACACCGGCGAAACGACCTCGGGTTCAAAATGGGATGCCATTCTTGGCGCGTTTCTTATGGTTCGTATCGGAATGCCAGGGTTCAATTTTTACGTCGGCGATGTGGCAGCGTTGTTACTTGTGATCGTCTCGCTTAGACGAAAAAGTAATGTGCCGGCGAACCGAGTTAAAATTTATGTAACTTTCGCCTCGCTTGTATTGTTCTACTTGGGCTTTGAGAGTTTTTATAACGACGTAAACTTTCTCAACCGACTTTTAAAGTTGACGATTCTATTTGCCCTGGCTGCCTCTATTACATTCGGCAGATTGTCGTTGCCCAAGGTTGTTTTGGGCCTCCTGTTGGGCTTGATCGCGAACGTACCCCTTTATTATTTGAATCTAACACCGGATAGCGGATACGTTGGATGCCTAACTGGGTTTTTAGGCGACAAAAACGTTGCTGGTCTCTACTATGCGATTGTGCCGCTGCTCGCATCGGCATTTGTTGCAAAAAGATCCACAAGAGCGGTGCTCCTTGCCTTTGGCGCTGCATGCACATTTCTCACGCTCTCCCGTTCGTCTCTCGCTGCGTTTGCTTTCGGCCTTGCGTGGCTGATGGTCAGCAAGAAATCTGGGTTGGGCACAAAAATTATTTTGGGCGCTGCGACAGTGTTTTTGTATCAATACCTCGAAGCTACTTTTTCTCAAGCAGGCATATTCGCGGACCGAGTTGGCAGTGACTTGCTTCGTGCAAGAATTGACAATGCCGCCGCCTCTCTGGCTGATGGTGTTCCATGGTATGGCAAGGGCCTGTCAACTGCGGTAGTTGATGTGGGAAATCATCCGTTCTTTCTGCACAATTCCTACTTGAGTCTCTACATAGAAGGCGGTTGGTTCTTCGTGATCTCGATTCTCGCACCACTATTCTTTGTGGTTTTTCGCCCCCTAAGACGCCCACCTTTTTCGTTTACCCAAATAACCCAACAGGCCGCCTTATTGGCTGTACTGCTCTGTGCTCTCAGGCTTGGCGAAGTGTTTCTAACCGTTCCAGTTGCGATTCTTATTGGTAGTGCACTTCGATTCGAAGCCATATTTGATGGCAAGGTGCATCACAGTTGAAACGCGCGAGTCGTGAGCCCATTATTAGCACAAGTGGCCACATGAGGAACCGCGCCCTCGACGGCTTGCGAGCGGTGGCCGTAATTTTCGTCTTAATAATTCATTCAGGCTGGAATGTGCCTCTTTTAAAAGACGGGGGCGCGGCGGGCGTGGACATTTTCTTTGTTCTCTCGGGCTACCTGATCACGAGAATATTGCGAAAGGAACTCATCCAAACACGCGGCATAAACTGGTTGCGATTCTGCCTCAACCGACTGATTAGACTTTGGCCGGCTTTGCTTACTGTGGTTGCGCTAAGTCTGATACCAGGCTTCTTCGCATATTCCGATCAAGAGCTGCTCTTGAAAAACGCTGTCTTCGGCGTTTTCTTCGCTTACATTTGGTTCTCGGGCTTTCTAAACGGGCAAGAACTCGCATTTGGGCACCTTTGGACTTTAAGCATCGAGCAATCTTTCTATCTCGTTTTTCCGCTTGTGCTGGTTTTTCTTTTCAAATTCAAGATTTCCAGGGTCCCACTACTATCTCTTCTACTTTTAACCGGTTCGTCTATGCTCCTTGGAACAAGCGTGGCTGGTTATTTGTGGCCTCATTTTGACGGCCCTGAAGGTATTTGGGGATACGCAAGAGCGGGAGGCTTATTGTTCGGAGCAGGGATCGCGGTATTACTCGAAATTTCAATCAAAGGCCCAAAAAGAGCATTCGAATATGTTGGCGTTGGTCTTTTGTTAGCATCCTTGATTCTCGCCGGCAACATTCAGCTTGTAGGGCTTAGCTTCTTGCTCGCGAGTGTCGGAAGCGCTTTTCTAACCTATGCTTTCGCAAGCTCGCAAAATTTGGGATTCGTGGGACGGATTTTATCCAATAAACAGCTGGCATACGTCGGCCTGATTTCCTACGAAATTTATCTTTGGCATTTTCCATTGCTTAACATTGGCGCAACTGCGAACGGTCAATCTCTCCAGACCACTTCTTTGTGGGCGTACCCTCTTGCGTTTGTGCTTTCCGTTTTGACACACCATCTCTGGCTCCCAGCACAAACTCTTCTGCGCAGAAAGCTTAACGCTTGGCTCGCGTGAGAATCCGATTAAGTAGATAACGAATTTCAGTTATCGACGTAATTCGTGACACTTGCCTTACAAGGTTTCTAGGGTCGAGCCCAAATAGCTTTATGGCTGATTTTGCGAGACTCGGGGTGGAAGTCTCCATTGAAGGTTTGTCTGTTCGATGCGCTGAACCTAGAGGAGCCGAAATCAGCTGAGTGTCTAAAAGCACACAGATCTGGGCTGGTTGATGAAGCCCTGATTCACTGGGGGGCTGAGTTGCATTCGCAAGCACCGGCTGCACAAGGCCATTTATTTCAACTCCACCGAACTTAAAAGTTGAGATTGTTTGATACGAAAGCATTGCGTTTAATAGCCAGGGCGCAGCTTGCGGAAAAACCCATTGGCTGGGCGCGGCTTCGAGCCAAAAAGTCGACCCCATTGCATTATCGAGGTTCATCAAGCCTAGAGAATCGTCAAGAGTCTCGATTTCGGTGGGCAAGAAAGTGGTCTTCACGAGCTTCGTGCCGATGCCGAGGTGGTGTGCTTGACCGATGATGTTGTGCTCAATTGCCAGCCGGTCACATCTGGCGGCCAAGGCGGCAATGCTCAGGCGAAGTCGTTTTAGGTCTAGCGGGTTTGCATCTGTAGCGTCAGTGACGATTATCAGCCGGGGCGCGAGGCCTTGTATACGGGCATTCTTGATTGTCTCGAGTTCTAAATCAAAGCCGTTCTTGAGAGGGTCAACATTTGATTCTGGCCGAACTATGACGCTTTGGCCCACCATCTCGATTCTTGTGGCCCTGGTTCGATTGGCGAACCATTCATTTTCAACTTTTGCCAGCACCTTTGAGGCTCGCGTTTGAGGCCTGATTCTTTTGGTGCGTCTCGCGGCAAGTGCCCCAGTAGCAAACATTGGCAGCCCGGCTTTAGCAAATTCGAATGCAAGTTTGAGCAGGCTCGCGGGTTCAGAAAAAACTTCGTCGGTCAGGCCTAACTTTGAGATCACCTCTAGGTTGAAAACTAATAAGCCGGCATCAAAGTTTGAAATAGGAATGATGTGGTCAGATGAAACGTCGGGTGATCTTGACCAAAAATCGAAGTCAAGAATTTGGTCGCCACTAGCGCCGATGCCGACGGGTGAATAACCGCTAGCGCTTACAACCGCCCAGTTAGGGTTGCGCGTTCTCACGTTAGCGACAACGGATTGCAACCGCTCAACAAAATCGATGGGCAAAACAATATCTGAATCAACGACGACGAACAAGGGGCCAGCCGCTTCAGTCTGCTGAATCGCAACAATCGCGTCGACAGCAGCTGAACTGGGCTCGATACTAAACAAGGCGTCTAAATTATCGACCCAGCTGTTTCTGCCCAAGAAACTTTGAAACTGCCCAGCTGACTGGCACCTAACAACGATTTTCAACTTGGGTTCTCGCTTTCGCTGAACCGAATATCTGGCATCGATTTATAAGAGGCGATAGCCCAGTCGGCAAGCCAAGACTCAACTCTAAATCGCACCTTTTTTAGCGCGGCCTTTTCTGCTTTAGCCCCACCAAACTTTCGGGCTAAATACATCGAATTTCTGATGCCAAAGAACCACTCAAGTGATGTGAAGTTTTTAGGGTAATGACGTGAACCGGTGAAGTGCATTACCTCGGCTTCTGGCTGATAGAGCACCTTCATGCCAAGTCTCGTGGCCTGATAAGAGAGGTCGGTGTCTTCGGCATATAAGAAGTAGTTCTCGTCCATGCCGCCAATTGACGCATAGAACGCTGAATCTATAAGCGCGAACGCACCGCAAGCCCACTTTGTTTCTAAACTCTTCGCGTCGTATCCCTTCGAGTGCTCGAATGGCCATTGCCGAGCCTCAACGATCGCAACATCTTGGCGCGAGTTGAATGCCTCAAGAAGTTTCTCGACTGAGTCTTCGCCGGCAATGCAGTCTGGGTTCACGATCATAAACACCCCGTCAGCTGTGTAGCTTTTGAAGAGTGTGTTGTGATTCTCAGCGAACCCCGCTGCGCGCTGGGCACTAGCGACCTGATGAATGCGAAGTCGTGGGTTGTTGTCTATGTTTTCGAGAGCCGCTTGCCCGTTGAAGTTCAAGCAATGAAAATCGACCTCAAGCCGGGTGGCCTCTAAAAGCGAGGGCAAAAGCAACTGTTCGATGTGCGTTACGTCATCATCGCCATAGACGCACTGAATGTGAATTGAGGCTAGTTCCATGCAAGCACCAAATCTGCCATACGATGCTTCAACGTGTGCTGGGCCAGAGTTCGGGCCTTAGCCTGGGTTTTGACAGAGTTTGCCCAATTTGCGTCTGTCTTAATGCGCTCTAGATGCGCCAAAATTTCGCTTGGGTTTTCATAAATCAAAACTTCAGCGTTGGGTTCATAAAATGCTGAGGCATCGGTGCGATCTAACAGCTGAATGGCTCCCACACCGCAGGCCTCAAACATTCGCAAGTTGAACCCATCGTGATGCCCGTGGTGATTCAACGTTGCCAACGAGCCTGCCATTGCTGAGAGGCTATCTTGCCTTGAAAGATCAGGGCCAGAATCAAAAACAGGCCCGCGCAGGCGCCCAGTGCGAGCAATATCGATTGGGCGCCGTGACCACTCTCGACCAAATGCTTTGACATTCACGCCTTGCCGAGAGATTTCAGTTAGAACTGCCTCGCGACCAGCATATCTAGCGCCGATAAAGCTAACGGTTGATTTGAGAGAAGTATTGGGTTGGTAGGGTTCGAATGAGTCAAACCCTCCGGGCACAAACGCCGCGTCTACCCCAGCCTCTTTTAGCAACGCGGTGTCTTTTCGGCTGTAGCTAGCAACAAAGTTCAAAGACTGCAACAATTCAACTTCAAATTTCGTGTTTGAAAGTTCGTCATAGATCCAGAGCGAATACGGCAGTTTCGAAGCCTCGAGTGCCGCCCACCAACTTGCGTCGAGAAGGTCTGCTTTGACAAGCAGAACAGCATCTGGTTTGGCCATGTTTAGAGCATCGATTGACTGTTTCGAATAACGCGCCCGAACCCCCTCGCCACGAGCACTGTCTTCGGTCGCCCAGCGGTTTTGAAGTTTTGAAAGGGGAGTTTTGGCCTCGTCATAACAGTGAACCAACACTTCAAAGCCAAGAGCCTCGAGTGCCGCTACGATGCCCTTGTAATACCCGTGAAAAACTGGGCTAATCAGCAGAACTCGGCGCTTTTGCATAGTGCTAAATGCTTACCGAGAGGTTCGGCGACGAGATTTTTGAAACATCGATGGGGTTAGCTAAATAAAAGTCGATAACTTCACTAAGACCATCTTCAAAGGTTTCGTGGCTAGGCCGCCACCCTAGTTCGTTTATTGTTGCTGAAGCATCGATGGCATAACGCCTGTCATGGCCCGGCCGGTCTTGAACGAATTCAATAAAATCTTCAGGCAAATTCATCGCCGCCAAAATGCTTCGAACCACTTGAAGGTTGGTGCGCTCATTCGAAGAACCCAAAAGATAGGTTTGCCCAATTGAGCCGCGCTCAAGAACAGCCCAAACGCCTTCGTTGTGATCGTCAACGTGAATCCAATCGCGCACGTTGGCACCTTCGCCATATACCTTTGGTTTGATGCCAGCGGCGGCGAGCAAAATGGTGCGGGGTATCAACTTTTCTTCGTGCTGAAAACGGCCATAGTTGTTTGAACAATTCGAAATAGTCGCTCTGAGCCCAAAAGACCTAACCCAAGCTCTAACCAGGTGGTCACTTGCTGCCTTAGAAGCCGAATAGGGCGAGGATGGGTTATAAGGTGTGCTTCGGTCGAACTTCTCAGTGCCATCTAATGCCAAATCACCAAAAACTTCGTCAGTTGAAACATGGTGAAATCGAACATCATGGCGAACGCAAGCCTGAATCAGCTCATAGGTTCCATTGATATTGGTTGAAATAAAAGCTGAAGCATCTTTTAGCGAATTGTCATTGTGGCTTTCGGCAGCAAAGTGCACCACGACATCTGCGCGTGCGACCAGTGTGTCGACTAAATGGGCATCGTTTATAGAACCGTGCACAAATTCAATCTTGTTAAGAACGCCTTCGAGATTTGAAAGTCGACCGGCATAAGTCAAAGCATCGAGTGCAATAATTTCAACGAGAGGCCGATTGGCAACTGTGCTGCGCACGAAATTTGAGCCGATAAACCCGGCAGCACCAGTCACTAAAACTTTCACGGCGGCCTCCATTTGTTCGCTAAGTAATAGGCTATCAATAGGTTTTCAATCTAAAAGGGGTTGCCAATGAAGGGCATTATTCTTGCTGGTGGCTCGGGCACCCGGTTGCACCCGTTGACTATCGCAACGTCTAAGCAGTTAATGCCTGTTTATGACAAGCCGATGATTTATTACCCCCTAAGCACCCTCATGCTCGCGGGCATAAAAGACATTTTGGTTATCACAACGCCCCACGAGGCCGAACAATTTCGAAGGTTGTTGGGCGACGGTTCGCAGTTCGGCATTTCAATCAACTTTGCCATTCAGATCGCACCCAACGGTTTGGCCGAGGCTTTCATTATTGGCGAAGACTTTATCGATGGCCAAAATGTTGCCCTTGTCTTGGGCGACAACATCTTCTATGGCGCAGGCTTGGGCAAGACACTTGGGCGGTTAGGCGACGCAACGGGGGCCACCGTTTTTGCACACCGAGTTCTAAACCCATCAGATTATGGGGTGGTTGAGTTTGACCAAAACGGCACGGTTCTCTCAATCGAAGAGAAGCCTGCAAACCCAAAAAGCAAATTCGTTGTGCCTGGCCTCTATTTCTATGACTCAAAAGTGACCGATCTAGCAAAGGCTTTAAAGCCTTCGCCTCGAGGCGAACTCGAGATAACCGATCTAAACCTTGCCTATTTGGCGTTGGGCGAGCTTAGGGTTGAAAAACTAGAACGCGGCACTGCATGGCTTGACACCGGCAGCATCGAGTCACTGCATGAAGCAGCTGAGTTCGTAAAAGTAATAGAAAGGCGCCAAGGCACCAAGGTTAACGTGCCCGAAGAAGTTGCATGGCGAATGGGGTTTATTAACGACGAGCAGCTCTTGGCTTCAGCCCAGAAATATCACAAGTCAGGGTATGGCCAATATCTTAAATCTTTGATTGACGACTAGGCAAGCGTCGTTACCGCGGCCAACTAGTCAGCGCCAACAAAAAATGGCGCAAGAGGGGAGTATTCTCTAACTAGATTTTGGGCGATGCGCCAATTAGAGAATGGGGTTGCTGTTGGGGGCAAAGATTTCGCAACAACTCTGGGTTGGTTTCGATGCAGGGCCATCGCTCATCGTTTCACCGCACTACGACGATGCGGTGCTCTCTTGCTGGAGGCTGCTCTCGACAAAAGAATCCACGGTTTTGACTGTTTGCTCAGAAGGCCCAGATGATTCGATGTCAACCGATTGGGATTTACTTTGTGGATTCAACCATTCAGTTGAAGCGATAGCTGCGCGCGAGCTTGAAAATGCAGCGGCACTAGAAGGTTGGGCTTTGAATCATCAAAAGTCGGGTCTTAAAGATTTTGCCTACCGTGACGAGCGTCGTTTTTCAGAACAAGACGCCCAGTCGCTGCAGTCACAAGTTGATTCTTGGCTAAAACAACAAAACGCAAAGCGAGTTTTGGTGGCTATTCCCGTTGGCGCGGGCAAACCAAGGTTGCAAGCAGGCAAAGCATCGAGCGCAGAACCAGCAAGATTAAGTCAACCCAGAAAGACTGATTTTGGTTTTTGGTCATTTCTAAAAGCCCTAAAGCACAGCGTCTTTGTGCTCTTTAGCAAACGAATGTTGCAGCACCCTGATCATTTAGATGTGAGAGATTCGCTGCTCAACTTCTTGCTCTCTGAAAACTCGGTGTCAACGCTTTTATATGAAGAGCTGCCCTATCTTTGGCACGAAAGGGGTCAGGCCGAGATTAATAAGATTTTGGCTGAGAACCCAACTTTCAGCTGCAAGAAAATAATCGCAAAAGTGAACACCGCAGATAAGTTCAGCGCAATTTCTAAGTACGACAGCCAGATAGTTGGCCTAGACCCCGGCCTAAAGCGACTCAGTAAAAACTGGCTGATTCCAAGATCAGAAACCTACTGGCTAGTTTCGAAAACCAAATAGGTCAGCCCACCCAAACGCTACTTCAAACCTAGAACTGCAGGAGCCGCAAGTAGCCAACGCTCGCGCCAATCACCAATCACTGGGTGGCCAGGGCTTCTGTTGTCTAAAACGCTCCACGCTGGGCGCTTCGCTGGGGTTGCATATTCCGAGGATGCAACAGGCGTGACCACGTCGGCAGGCATGCCTAGCGAAAGCGCGATTTCTTGGGCGAAATCGAACCAGGTTGCTTGACCACTTGCGGTGGCATGCACAATCTGCGGCCGATTATCGCTTTCGCAGTAGCTCAAAATCAGTTGGGCTAAATCTTTGGTCCAGGTCGGTTGGCCCACCTGATCATTGACGACTCGTGCAGAACCTTGCTTTTCAAGAACCCCGGTGATGGTTTTAGCAAAATTCTTGCCATGCTCGCCATAGAGCCAAGCAGTTCTAAAGATTGTCGCGTCGGCTCCCGATTCGAGCACAGCAATCTCGCCAGCTCTTTTAGACGCACCATAAACCCCTTGAGGGTTGGGCTGGTCAGAAATCGAATAAGGCGTTTTCGCATGACCATCAAAAACATAGTCAGTTGAGACGTGCATAAAACGTGCACCAATTAGCTTGGCCGCCATAGCAAGCTTTTCGGCATAAAGGTGATTGACCAAAAAAGCATCATCGGGGTTTGACTCAGCCAAATCAACCGCGGTGTATGCCACGCAGTTGATTATTACGTCGGTTTGGCCAATAGCTCGCGCTAATTTTTCAGAGCTTAAATTCATGTCGAGGTCGTTTCTTCCGAAGCTAGAAACAACATCGTCTGTCTTTGTGATGGCAGAGGCGACGTCATGGGCGAGCATGCTCGAGGCGCCGATCAAACTTGTCTTCATTTGTTACTCGCGCTTTCTGATGAGACTGACGACAGGCGCTCAAATAGGTGTTGTAGTCACAAATTGGCTGGGTTGGCACTAGGTGTCTTACTTTTGGGGCAATGTCCTGTCTATGAAAGATACGCCTCGATGACTCTAGCTGCAACTTGAAAATAGTCGCCCGCTTAGTCGTTTAACTAACCATGCTCATTAACGAACTAAAAAAGATGAAACATCGTGCATTCGAATTGAAAAGAGATTCGACTCGGGTTGCGCGGGTCGGAATTAATTACTTTAGTCCGCGAGGCATAAAGGTACGTTTGCGTGTGAGAAGGGGGATCAAGTTGCCGATTCTTCCACAAGATTTCAATGTGACTGGTGGTTTTTGGGCAGTTTCGATGGTTAAGAACGCCGAGGACATCATTGAGGACTCGGTTATGAATATGTTCAGACAAGGCGCTCGAGCCGTTGTGGTGGCAGACAACATGTCAACCGATCATACGCGGGAAATATTGGAGAAAATAGCATTGGAGCATCCACTACTTATTGCGGACGACTTTGAACCCGCCTATTTTCAAAGTGAAAAAATGACTCAGCTTGCGAGATTTGCAATGCGAAATGGAGCGACCTGGATTGTTCCTTTCGATGCGGATGAACTGTGGTTTGCAGAACATCAGCTCTTGAATGAGAAACTCAACCTGATTCAGAGCCCAATCGCAGTAGCCAGAATTTATAACGCATTTCCAGTAATCGGTGTTGATGATCAGTGGCAACTAGATTCACAACCTTCACATTTTCAGAAAGTCGCTTTTCGTTCTAGCCGCATGGCTAGGCTGCACTACGGCAATCACGGCGTCGACAGGGTCGGCGCAAGCAGTGTTTGCCTTTTATTAGCTCATTTCCCTTGGCGAAACTTTAAGCAATTTTCACAAAAAGTTCGAGAGGGAGCTCAGGCAGTTCGCCATACTGGAACAAAGGACGGAGAGCATTGGCTTGAGCTGGATAAGTTGTCAGACGATCAACTGTTGAAAACGTGGCGGGATATGCTCAACGGGGTGGCATCGCCAAAACTTATGTGGGCCCCTTCACCATTTCTAACGCCAGTGAACCCGAAAGAATGGATAACTTGGGGTGAGCGGGCGAACTAAACCAGATTATTTGGCAACGCAAACTCGATAATACGGGAACCTAACGCTTTAGGCATTTGGCAGGGTATTTTTGCCCCAGAGATTGAGAAATTGGTAATTCAAGTAGTTTGAAGGAAAATTCAGAATGAAGGCTTATGTTCTTGGAGTTAAATCGAGATTTAGGGGAGAAAACCTTGTAAACCAACTTAGGGGCTTGGGCTTCGACGTCGAGGTAGTGTACGGAATTGATGCACGCGAGGCTGAACCAACTTACCTCCAGTCAAAAGTAGACCAAAAGAGGGCGATAGCTTTCTATGGGCACCGGCTGACCGCAGGTGAGATTTGTTGCGCTCTTGGGCACCAGGAAATACAAAGGCGGATTGCGGAAAAAGGTGAAGACTGGGCGCTCGTGATGGAAGACGACGTAGAAATTCTGGCCGCGGAGTTGAATGAAGTCCTGACAGACCTTCCGCAACTGAAGGCAAAATCTGTGGTTACTCTTCGTCTAACGCCAGTAAGCGACTCGACGCCTTCATTCCAATCAGGGGGCATCAGATTTTGCACAAAACTTACTCAACCACCGTTTGGAACATTTGCTTATTTTATGAGCTTAGGCGCCGCGCGAATCGCTGTCGCAAGTGAGTCAGGCAAAGCAATCCTTGGACCATCCGATTGGCCTCTCCGCTGGAAGACTAAGGTAAGTTTTTTCGCGACAAATAAACCCGCAGTTAACCTATTAGATGCTGCGTCCGAGATTGAGCATGAGCGATCTGAAGCCGAAAAGGAGTTCGGTTGGCGCAAATCTGGCGCAAAGTCTCTCGCATGGCGATTTAATGCGCTTGCCATGAGCTTTAGGGCGTCCGGGGTAATGTTCCCAGCCGCTAAATCCTTCATCTTATCGCCATTGATGTTGAGGCTGAACAGGGTCTTGGTGAAAATAGCGCCGGTTTTATTCGGTCGACAAAATGCAAAGCCTAATTTGGTAAAGGGAGAAATGGGTTCGCAAGAGTGATGAATTTTCTTAGAGGATTGAAGCATTTCGGGTTCTTGATTAACAAGGCGGTATCCAAAAGTGAAACTTTGCTGGCGCTAAAAGATGGGTTGTTCAGAGCGTCTGCGAAACTCAGGCCATTCAAATTCAGGAGGACAAGGTACCTAGAATCTTGGCTGAGGTTTACAGTCGAGCCGGAAAGCACGCCATTACCCATACCATTGAAGCTTTATTGCATTTGGGCAGGTACCAACCCGATGAGCCCCAATAGAAAAAGAAGCATCCAAGCCATTCGTGAGAAAAACAAGGGATTGGAGGTCGAGATGGTAACGCCTGACAACCTAAAGAATTATGTTTTGCCAGAGCACCCGCTACACCCGGCGTATGAGTTTCTTTCCCTTGTTCACAAGTCTGACTATCTCAGGGCGTACTTAATGCATTATTACGGTGGCGGGTACTGCGACATCAAAGTGCCAAAGTGTTCTTGGACGGACATAATCATAGCCATGAACAATTCAGAAAATATCTGGGTGCAAGGTTTTCAAGAATTGTCTTCGAGAATGTGCGCACAAATCGATGGTCAAATGGGCAAACATGTACGCCGCCATTTTTGCGAAATCGTCGGCACGAGTGGATTTCTCGTAAGGCCACAAACAGCTCTGACACGCGAATGGCTCTCAGAAGTGGAGCGCCGCCTTAGCTACTACCAAAACCTGCTTAATGACAACCCGGGTAATGAGAGAGGCGACAACCCAGGTTACCCAGTTCCATGGACTGCTCTACTTGGTCAAATATTTCAACCTCTACAATTGAAATACTTAGACCACGTAAAGATAGATAACAGGCTGTTGCTTTCCTTTGAAAACTACAAGTAGTCATACGTTAGCTACTCACTGTCTGAAGTTACAAACCCAAGGTGTCGGTGATTGACAGAAGGTTTACACGTGTCTGTTCAACGCCAAAAAGAGCCTGACTTGCGCCGCGCGCACGTGCTTGAATACCTTGCCACGCGACTTTGTCGAAATACAAATCGTTAATTGCTTGCGCAAAACCCCGTGCTTCATTAGCGATAATCGCTACGGGGTCCCCAGCGCCTTGTATGCCTTCAAGTGCTATCTGGGTTCCAACAACTGGCACACCTAATGCCATGGCCTGGCCGACCTTGCCTTTTACGCCTGCACCGGAGAGTAGCGGTGCAATGCTGATCCTAGATTTGAGTATCGTCGGTTCTGGGTCTTCTAGCCAACCTAAAACTTGAATGTGTTGGCCGGCTAAGTTCTCCACTTCTTTCGGCGTATTCGACCCAATTATTTTGAGTTGATCTTGCTTGATTGTGTCATTTAAGTAGGGCCAAACTTCGGTGCAGAACCACATGATGCCAACAATATTGGGCGTGTGGCTGAAACCGCCTATGAAAACGAGACCAGCTGTCAGGTCGAATTTAGGCAATTTTTTGGGTGTCACATGCACGTTTGAAAGAACATGAACCCCGAGTTTGGGCGCCGCCCACAAAAGCCTTTCACGCTCTGATTCGGAGACAACAATTGCCAAATCGGAATTTTTTACGTGCCATTTTTCTATCACTTCGAGTCGCAAAGCGGCGAGCAGCGAATAAAGAGACTGTCGTTTTATCGCATCGCGCCTGAGTCTCAGGTAGTGCAGGTCGACCGTGTCAAACACAATCGGGACACCTTTAAAAAGAGATTTTACCGATGATTTCACCTCACGCAAAACAGTGATCCTAGAGACCCACACACTCGAAATTTCGATGTTGTGATCTTCGGCATGTGAATGGATTGCATTTAGGCTCTCAAAAACCAAAACCCCGATTTCCCGCAAATTACTCACAGCCTTGCTGGTCAAATCAATTTTCTGGGAAGTAAATAAAATTGTATGGCCTTCAGAAATCAAGATTCGCAGAATAGAAAATAGACGCACTGAACCCGAATCCTTTGAGGGGTCTGGTACCGCAGAGTCGACCCATATCAAAGCCTTATGTTTCATCAATACCATCTACTCCGACATGAAAGTTGTCACTCAGCCAACCCATAGAGTCGGTCACCTGCGTCGCCGAGGCCAGGCACGATGTATCCGATTTCGTTTAGTTTCTCATCGAGCGCGCCTAGTACCACGCGCACATCTTTGCCGTGCATCGCTCCCTCAACTGCAGCCAAACCTTCGGGAGCACCAATGAGGCAAATGGCGGTCACTTCGGTTGCGCCGCGCTCAAGAACATAGTTAATTGAGTCGATCAGGGTGCCGCCGGTGGCCAGCATTGGGTCGATGATGTAAACCTGACGGCCGCTCAGGTCGTCTGGCAGGCGGTTTGCATAGGTGAACGGCTCAAGGGTTTCTTCGTTGCGCTTGATGCCCAAGAATCCAACCTCGGCGGTTGGCAAAAGTTTGACCATGCCTTCAAGCATTCCCAGACCGGCGCGAAGAATCGGCACGACCAGCGGCCGAGGCACACTGAGTCTCACACCGTCAGCCATGGCTAGGGGAGTTTGCACCTGAATTTTGTCAATGCGAACATCGCGCGTAGCCTCGTAGGCCAGCAGGGTCACAAGCTCTTCAACGAGCTGGCGAAAAACCGGTGAAGGTGTTGTTTTGTCGCGCAAAACGGTGAGCTTGTGGGTGATAAGTGGATGGTCGGCAATGTGAACTCGCATTACTTAAATCTATGCCTTATTGACGGGTTGGCTAACCTATAACTATGAATATCGGCGACCAACAATCGGCGATGCGCCTCGCGCTCGCCGAAGCTCAGGCTGCCATCGATGTTTCGGCCGATGTGCCAGTCGGTGCGGTGTTGCTCAATGCCGCTGGTGAAATCATCGCAACGGGTCGCAACGAACGCGAGCTCGACCAAGACCCAACCGCGCACGCCGAAATCGTGGCCATTCGAGCAGCAACGAAAAAGCTTGGCGATTGGCGTCTTGAAGACACCACTTTGGTTGTCACTCTTGAACCCTGTGTTATGTGTGCGGGTGCAATTGTCGCGGCGCGAATTCCGCGAGTTATTTTTGGCGCATGGGATGCCCCCGTTGGCGCCTCAGGTTCGCTCTATGACATTTTGCGCGATGCCAGGTTGGGCAAACCCGTTGAGGTTTATGCCGGGGTGTTAGCCGACGAGGCAAACATGCAACTGCGCGAGTTCTTTGCTCAACGCAGAATGTCTGGCTCTAAATAGATCACTCTGGTCGCTGGCACAGCCGCGCGCACTGCAGCCTCAGCTGCATCGATTGCCAGAGCAACGTCGGCGGCAGTGTCACTGGCGCCAACGGCAATCTTTGCTCCAAGCAAAATCTCATCTGGCCCCAAATAAAGTGTCTTCATGTGAATGATGCTGCCCACACCTGCAGTTGACTCAAGCGCGGCGCGAATTTTGGCGTGATCTTCGGGGCTGGCACCTTCGCCAATAAGCAGGCTCGAAGTTTCGATTCCAAGCACAATCGCCACGATAACCAACAAGCCACCGATGGCGAGTGTGCCGATTGCGTCAAAAATTGCATCGCCGGTGATTACCGTCAAACCAACGCCCGCAAAAGCCAGCACCAAGCCAACGAGCGCGGCAATGTCTTCAAGCATCACAATTGGCAATTCGGGTGACTTAGCGTGGCGAATAAATTTGGCCAAACTTTGCGAGCCACGCTCTTTTTTAGCCTCAGCCAATGCGGTTCGCAGGCTAAAGCTCTCGAGAACAATTGATACGCCCAACACGATTAGGGGCAAGGCTGGCATCTCAAGTTCATGATGCTCAGTTAGCTTCGACAAGCCCTCATAAATCGAGAACAAACCGCCGACCGAAAACAAAACGATCGAAACGATAAAGGCATAAATGTATCGCTGACGACCATAACCGAACGGATGGCTCTCAGTCGCCTCCTTGCGACTGCGGCGCCCACCAATCAGCAGCAAAACTTGGTTGCCCGAGTCAGCAAAGCTGTGGATTCCTTCAGCCAACATTGACGCAGAGCCTGACACACCGGCAGCCACAAATTTGGTTGCGGCAATGCCAACATTTGCCAATAGCGCCGCAAAAATCGCTTTAGATGAACCTTCGGTGCTCACGCATACCTCCTATGTAGTAATCTACTTGACGGTGACGTGTCCGAGCGGCCGAAGGTGCAACTCTCGAAAAGTTGTGTGGGTTAACGCCCACCGTGGGTTCAAATCCCACCGTCACCGCGCTGTTAAGTATCGAGACATACTTGACAAACGAACCCACGGTTCGTGAAGTTTGGACCCGAACTTTTTAGTTCGGGTCCTTTCTTTTTGCCGAATACAGTTTCGTGGGTTCGATTTTGTGTTCGCTGAT